>Ga0209986_10000738_pt1 | contig 32311 bp, 35 predicted proteins | sample BlataG_FD_183168 | JGI IMG/M metagenome (GOLD analysis project Ga0209986, IMG submission 183168) | Deep subsurface microbial communities from Black Sea to uncover new lineages of life (NeLLi) - Black_00105 metaG (SPAdes) (version 2) | ecosystem: Environmental > Aquatic > Marine > Oceanic >...
CCATCAAGACGTTATCCGTCGCGCTGCCCGTGAGGTCAGGTCCGCTTTGGATCGGAGTCCAGATCTACGCCTCCTGCTTGGCCACGGCAGCGGTTCCTTCGGCCACTTCGTCGCCCAGCGCCACGGCCTCCTTGAGGGAGGCCCGCCCAACTGGCGGGGCTACGCCGAGACGGGTGCGGCGGCCGCCCGCCTCAACCGCCTGTTGACAGACATCTTCCTGGCTGAAGGGGTGCCTGCCGTCTCCATCCAGCCCTCGGCCTCGGCCCATTGCTGGGATGGAGAGCTAATCAGCATGGAAACGGAGCCCATCGAACTGATGCTGCACCACGCCCTGGTGCCCTTGGTCTACGGCGACGTAGCCGTGGACAAGGTGCGTGGCTGCACCATCATCTCCACCGAACAGATCTTCGCCTACCTGGCCGATCACCTTGAGCCTATGCGGATCGTCCTGGCTGGCGAGGTAGATGGTGTCTTCACCGCCGATCCTCTCCGAGACGAATCTGCCCGGTTGATCCCAGAGATTTCGCACCAGAACTTTCACCAGGTGGAGCTTGTGCTGGCTGGCTCTCATGGAGTTGACGTGACGGGCGGGATGCTCACCAAGGTCCGAATCATGTACGCCCTGGTACAACGGCAGCCCGAGCTCAAGGTGCAGCTCATCTCAGGCGTACGGCCGGGCACGATCAAGCGAGTGCTGCTAGAGCCGGACCTCGATGAAGGGACGTCCATTCGCTATGGATAGGGGGTAGGGAACGATGATCGCGGCTTTCTTTGATCTCGATGGCACCTTGTGCACTGAGCACGTCTGGCGAGCTCTCACCAAGTATTTCAAGGAACACCGCCGCAGGCGGCTCCTCCTCAACGCTTTTTTGGCCACTCACTTCACGTTGTGGCCGCTGCACCGCCTGGGCCTTTTGAGCCGAGAGCGATTCTTCCGATTGTGGGTCAATGACATGGCCTGGCTCCTCGTTGGCCTGCGGCATGAGGAGGGCCAGGCGATCTTCCGTTGGATCACCGATCAAGCCCTCATCCCTTCCCTGCGCCCTGATGTAGCCGAGGCCTTACGTGACCACCAGGCCGAAGGCCACCAGGTGATCCTGGTCTCCGGCGCTTTCGAGGAGCTGCTGGCTCACCTCGGGGAGCGCCTGGGGGTGCAACACGTCGTGGGCACGAGACTGGAGCTAAACCATTGGAGATACTCAGGTCGGGTCGTCAAGCCCTCGTGCTTTGGCTGTGACAAGGCAACCCGCCTTACCGAATTCCTGGTGAATAATGCCCTGGACATAGACTTAAGCCTAAGCTTTGCCTACGGGGACAGCATCTTCGACGTCCCCGTGCTGGAACTCGTGGGCAATCCTGTTGCCGTCTACCCTGACACCCAGTTGTGGGACTATGCCTCGCAGAGGGGGTGGCAAATCCTCGGAGAGCCAAAAGAGACATGAGTAAGTACACCCTCCCGCAGGCTGCGACGATATTTGGGCGCCGAGACAGATCTTCGGTTCGGTCTTGACTCATTATCGCGACGATTCTCAAGCCTGCGGGAGGGTAGAGGTGATCACACAGTCGCGTCTCTAATAATCCCGAACTACTCAGCCTACCCTCCCGCAGGTTATAACTGACGGCATGTGCAGCCTTCAATATCCTGTCAAGACGTATTCCTGTACCCCAAAAAACACCCCAACCTGCGGGAGGGTGAGTAGTTCTACCTTCTGATGGCTGGCTACGTGTCATAGATATGTGATGGGAGAAGAAAGATGCCATACCGAGGCGATGAGCTTGTCCAAGGACACTACTACCACATCTACAACCGGGGGGCAGGAGGGGGACTGCTATTCTTCAATCCCGGCAACTACGAATACTGTCTGCGCCTGGTCAAACGCTATTACCAGAAATATGGCGCTACCGTGATCGCATATTGCCTGATGTCCAATCATTACCATTTTCTCCTCAGACAAGAGACCGATGTGCCCCTGTCCAAGTTCATCAACGTGCTGTTTAACGCCCATGTGCAAGCAGTGAACCGACAGCAAGGGCGCAGAGGGACCCTTTTCGCGGGACGCTTCCGACACGTGTGGGTGGATCGCGAGGAGTACCTCGTTCACTTGTGTCGGTATATCCACCTGAACCCGGTCAAAGCGAAACTTGTGTGCCAACCGGACGACTGGCCGTATTCTAATTACCTGGAATCGATCGGACAACGGACTGGGACTTTGAAGGACGAGACATTCATCCGAGAACGCTTCCCGACCCCCGAAGCGTATCGCCAGTTTGTAGCCGACTATCAGGACGAAGTGCGAGTCCGTGAACACATCAAGAGGTACATCTGGGATTAGCCGCCACCCTCCCGCAGGTTAGTGCGAAATTGCTCCGTGCAGTTTTTTCTTTGATTGGAGAGATCTTATCTCAGTCTCCAGAAATTTGAACCTGCGGGAGGGTCTGCAGCACGCCATTGCTGTCTACCCTGACAGCCAGTTGTGGGACGACGCCTCGCAGAGGGGGTGGCAAATCCTCGGAGCGCCAAAAGAGAACTGAGTGCATTGACTCCGAGCCCTGCAAAAGGACGAAGTCTGATATACGTAAAGAGGCCACCCTTCATTGATGCGGGTGGCCTCTTTATTCAACCTGGACAGTGGCTACTCTTCTTCGCCTTCCTCGATAACGCGGTAGGGAGCTTCGATGTACGCAGAGGGCGATGGCTCCTGAGATGGCTCTTCATCCACCACCCGGTAGGAGCCGGACACGGAGCTCATCTCCCGCAGGTGGTGGCGCACGACCTCCTGAGGACAAAGCTCGATGAACAGCTTCACCCCCAGCAAGATGATGGCGATGTCATCCAACTGGCCCAGGCCAAGTATAGGGTCGGGCAGGAAGTCAATGGGAAAGAGGAGATAGAGCAACGTGGCTGGCGGGATCGTCTTCAGCCAGGACGAGACGTCTGGGTCCCGAAGCAGGCGCCACACCAGCCTGGCGTTCTTGATGATCGAAGCCAAAATGCCGGCTGTCTCACCGAGATCGGAAGCTTTCCCTTGTTTAGCCATAACTCCCCCTTTCTCAAAATCCAAGGATATTATAACCCCCTTTTCTCTTTTTGGCAACCCTGCAAACGACTGCGCAGCGAATCGAATTGGTGGGGCAACCCGCCCCAAGACTGGGTAGAAGCCCAATCGTCACTTCGACAAGCTCAGTACAAGATTGGGCGGTTCTGGAGCAAGACGGCCAATGCGATTGGGCTTCTACCCTACGATGATGAACCACTGCGCAACCCGTAAACAGCCTGATTTGACCTTTTCGTCCATCAGTAGTATAGTATAAGCGCCACCGACCGCATGGGCGGCGGTGAGCTCCAGGCACTCTCCACAACAACAGTCGCTTGGATCGCCGAGGCGACCGAGACGGCGGGAATCCTCGTGCCCTGACAGATACCTGCCCCTTGGGACGTCCCAGGGGGCTTTTGTTTAGCTCAGTTCAGCCTCCCGCCCTTCGGCCCTCACTCATCACACATCGAGGAGGTACCGCATGAACGCACGAAACGCTGTCCACCTGGCCCTGCTGACCCTGATCCTGGCAGGGCTCCTCACAGCCTGTGGGCCACGTCCTGAGGTCGCTTCGCTTACAGTCGAAGGGCCCACGGCTTCGCCCACGCCCAGCCCGGGCCCCACAGCCCCCACCGCCCAGCGCGGCGGCTCCCTCACCGTGGCCATCGCCGCCGACGTGGACGGCCTCGACCCCCACAAGACCGTGGCCGCCGCCACCTTCCAGATCACCCGTAACCTCTACGACACCCTGGTGCAGGTTGATCCCCAAAGCCGCATCCAGTCCGACCTGGCCACCTCGTGGGAGACCTCGGCCGACGGGCTGAATTGGACCTTCCACCTGCGCGACGACGTATTCTTCCACAACGGGCGGGGGATGACCGCCGCCGACGTGAAGTACAGCTTCGAACGCATCCTCGACCCCGAAACGGCCAGCCCCCGGGCCAAGGACTACAACATCATGACCGCCATCGAGACCCCAGACGACCACACCGTGGTCTTCACCCTCTCCGAGCCCCAGGCCGCCTTCCTCTCCAACCTGGCCTACGGCTGGGCGGCCATCATCCCCCGGGAAGCCGCCGACACCCTGCGCGATCACCCTGTCGGCAGCGGCCCCTTCGAGTTCGTGGAATGGGTGCCCGACAGCCACGTCAAGCTCCGCCGCTTCCACAAATACTTCCTCCCCGATGTGCCCTACCTGGACCAGGTCACCTTCCGGGTGATCAGCGATCCGCCCGCCCGGCTGATCAGCCTGAAGACCGGCGAGGTGGATGTGGTGCCTGAGGTGCCGGCCCAGGAGATCGCCGGCCTCCAGGAGGCGCCCGGCATCCAGGTCATCCAGCAGCCCTTCAACGGCATCCAGTTGCTGGCCATCAACAACGCTCGCCCTCCCTTCGACGACCTGCGGGTGCGCCAGGCCCTCAATTACGCCATTGACAAGCAGGCGGTGATCGAGGGGGCCCAGTGGGGCAACGGAGTACCCATCGGCGGCCACATGCCCCCGGTAAGCGACTTCTACGTGGACCTGACCGATCGCTACCCCTACGATCCCGAGAAGGCCAGAGAGCTCCTGGCCGACGCCGGTTACCCCGACGGTTTCGAGACCACCATCGCCCTCCCCCAGCCCTACGACTTCCACATCCGCAACGGCGAGGTCATCGCCGACCAACTGGCCAAGGTGGGCATCAAGGCCACGCTGGAGACCATCGAGTGGGGCACCTACCTGGAACAGGTGTACTTCGGCCGGGACTACACCCTGACCACCCTGGGCCACACCGGCCGGCTCGACCCCGACCCCTTCCTCAACCGCTACGTCAGCGACCGCCAAGAGGATTACATGAACTACAACAATCCCCACTACGACGAGCTGGCCAAAGAGGGGTCGGTCAGCCACGACCCGGAGCGCCGCCACGAGATTTACGCCGAGATGCAGCGGATTCTGGCCGACGACGCGGTGGCCGTCTATCTCCTGGCCCCGCTCTCCTCGGTCGGGCTGAGACAAGAAGTCCAGGGCTGGCAACTCTACCCCATTGACATCTACGACCTGCGGACGGTGTGGAAGAGACAATGAATTACCTCTGGCGACGCTTCCCGTCTCTCCTGCTCACCTTGTTCCTGATCTCCCTGGTCACCTTCGTGGTGGTGCAGGTGGTGCCGGGCGATCCGGCCCAGATCATCCTGGGCACCGAGGCCCCGCCAGAGGCCCTGGCCGACCTGCGGGCCCAATTGGGACTGCATCGCCCGCTTCCCCTGCAATACCTTAGCTGGTTGACCGGGGTGCTGCGCGGGGACCTGGGGGTCTCGCTGCGGCACGGCCGGCCGGTGGCTACCCTCATTGCCGAGCGACTGCCGGTCACTCTCTCACTGGCAACCCTGTCCCTGTCCCTGGCCGTGCTCCTGGCCGTGCCGCTTGGCATCCTGGCCGCCACCCACCAACACAGCGCGCTCGACTACGGGGTGCTGCTTCTCGCCCAGGCGGGGCTGGCCCTGCCCTCGTTCTGGATCGGGATCCTCCTCATCCTCCTGTTCGCCTTGAGCTGGCGGTGGCTGCCCTCGGGCGGGTATGTGCCCTGGGGGGAGAGTCCGCTAGAGGCGCTGCGCAGCCTGGTCATGCCCATCCTGGCGTTGGGACTGCCGGTGGCCGGGGTGCTGGCTCGCCTGGTGCGGGCCTCGATGCTCGAAGAGCTGTCTCGCGATCACATCCGCACCGCCCGGGCCAAGGGCCTCTCCGAGACACAAATCATCGTCCGCCACGTCCTGAGAAACGCCCTCATCCCTACTGTGACCCTCCTGGGCCTGCAACTGGGGTTCCTCCTGGGAGGGAGCATTGTCATCGAGCAGGTCTTCGCCCTGCCGGGTGTGGGCCGGCTGGTGCTCTTCGCCATCAACAACCGGGACCTACCACTCATCCAGGGGCTAGTGCTGTTCATTGCTGCCCTGGTGGTAACCATCAACTTCCTGGTGGACATGGCCTACACGTGGCTCGACCCGCGCATCTCTCTGGAGAACAAGCATGGTAGCTGAGAGACGCTGGCGGCACGTCAGCCCGCTCCTGGTGGGGGGCGGGGTCATCGTCCTGGCGATGGCGGTGGTAGCCATGCTCGGCAGTTTCGCCACTCCCCACGACCCGACGGCGATGGACATCGCTGCCCGGCTCCAGCCGCCGGGCGCGGCCCATCTCTTCGGTACCGACCAGTATGGGAGGGACATCCTGAGCCGGGTGATGGGCGGGGCGGGAATCGCCCTCAGCGTGGGAGTGGTGGCGGTGGGAATCGGGCTGGGCGGAGGGATGATCATCGGAGCAGTGGCCGGCTTCTACGGGGGCCTGCTGGGCGAGGCGCTGATGCGGCTGATGGACGCCTTGTTCGCCTTCCCGGCCATCCTCCTGGCCATTGCCGTGGTCGGGGCGTTGGGGCCAGGGCATCTCAACGCCATGCTGGCCATCGGGGTGGTGAACGTTCCGGTCTTCGCCCGGCTTACCCGGGCCTCGGTGCTGGCGGTGCAACAGGAGGGCTACGTGGAGGCGGCGCGGGCCGTGGGCGGGACGGATTTGCACATCCTGCAGCGGCACATCGTGCCCAACGGCCTGGCACCGCTGCTAGTGCAGGCCAGCGTGAGCTTCGCCACAGCCATCCTGGCTGAGGCCTCGTTGAGCTATCTAGGGCTGGGCACCCAGCCGCCGCTGCCCAGTTGGGGGAAGATGCTCGAGGAGGCGCGGTTGTTCATGGACAGAGGGCCATGGCTGGCGATCTTTCCTGGCCTTGCCATCGCCCTCACCGTCCTGGGGTTCAATTTTCTGGGAGACGGGTTGCGGGATTACCTGGATCCACGCCATTAAACTTCAAAGCTCAAAGTTCAAAATCCAAAGCTCGAGGCAAGAGGCAGGAAGCATGAAGAAACATCTGCGAAAATCTGCGTCCCATGCGGCTTGTAGGAGGGTGAACCATGCTGCTGTGTATTGACATTGGCAACACCAACATCGTGCTGGGCCTCTACCGGGGGAAGGAGTTAGCGGCTCATTGGCGGATCGCTACCGATCACCAGCGCCTGGCCGATGAGTACGCCGTTCTTCTCATAGAGCTCTTCAGCCACAGGGGATATGGTGTCGGCGACGTAGATGGTATCGCCATTGCCAGCGTTGTGCCGCCCTTGACGGGAACCTTCGTTGGCTTAAGCAAGGACTACTTCGGCTGCAACCCGCTTGTATTGGACGCCGGCGTGCGTACCGGGGTGCGCATTCGCTACGACAACCCCCGCGACGTGGGCGCTGATCGGGTGGCCAACGCGGTGGCCGCCCATCGGTTGTACGGGGGGCCGGTGTGCGTGGTGGACTTCGGCACAGCCATTATCTTTGATGCCGTCTCGGCAGAGGGGGACTACCTGGGTGGGGCCATCGCGCCGGGTATCGTCATCGCCATGGAGGCCCTCTTCGCCCGCACAGCCAAGCTCCCGCGCACTGACCTGACGCGCCCGCCCAAAGCCATCGGTTCCAACAACATGCAGGCCATTCAATCGGGCGTCCTATTTGGCTACGTCGGTCTCGTAGAAGGCATGGTGGCCCGTTTCCGTCAGGAGTTGGGCCGTGAAATGAAGGTTATCGCCACCGGCGGCCTGGCCGATATCATCGCCCGAGAGACCGACGCCATCCAGTTGGTAGATCCATGGATTACCCTCAAGGGGCTGCGGTTGATTTATGAGATGAATGAATGACGCATTGACAGGGAGCTACAGGCGAGGCAAGCCTTGCCAGGGTCTTGCTCATCTAAGGCACAACGGTAAACGTCCAGGTATATTCAAGTACAGCCCCAGATGTCTTGTGCACGCGAACTGTTGCCTCATGTTTGCCCGGCTCTAGCGCGATGGACCAACATCTGCTGCCCAGAGGTCCAGGGCCGGATGCTATCACGTTGCCTTCTTTGTCGAGCAACATGATCTTAGACATCTGAATGTTCGACGTACAATGATCTTTGTAATCTTTCTTCCCAGTAGCTAAGTCTTCGGCAGTATGGCCGTCAATCAACAAGGCAAGTCTTTCAACCACATCCTCGGCATGAAAAAAGTCGCCAGGCTCTAATATCTCCTCCACGACAAACACTACGCAAACCGTACTTTGGCGCTCATCATATTCAAGCGAACTCAATGTGCTTTCTGGCTCTGGCGATACCTGTTCAAGGAACCTGGGTAGGCCTGGGTATCGGTCCCGGATGCTAATAAGCGGTGGACAATATATAACTTGAACAGAAGGTGTTGCGGTGGCAGGGAACGGAGATGGGGTAGAAACCGCACCACACGCACATAACAACAAGCTGCAAACCGAGGCAGCAAGGAAAATGTGCGGTATCCGTCTACAAACTTGGTTGGCTATTGCAATTGTCGTCATCTGTTGCCTCTTGTGCTATCGGCCAGGAAGGTGCCCAGGTGCCCGTCACTTTGGAAGTGACGGGCACCTCACTACTCCAGCAAGTAAGGTTCGATTCCTTCGGGCAACTCATCTAGGCCAGCTAGGTAATCCAGAACAAACTGGCTATAGGTCTGCGTTGCCGGGAAATGCTCTTGCAGAAAGGCCAGGTCAACCAGCGTACCGTTGCGCGTTCCAATCCATTCATGATAGTTGGAGTACGGCCATTCCTCTAGACGCGACACCAATCCATGTTTGACCGGATTGGCGTGGATGTACCGGCACAGATGAAGCAGGTAGATATCTTTGTCCACATGGATGCCCTTGTAGCGCCCCTCGAAGAGGGTACCACTGCTGCCATAGCGCTTGTTGAACGCCTTTGTGTAGCTGTTGAAGACCCTCTGAGGCACCCGGCCCGCTGATTCCATGCCATCTTGTCGCAGCAAAAAGTGATAATGATTGGGCATTAGACAGTAGGCCATCACAGAGACATTGAACGTGCTGGTATACTTCTTCACCAGGCGCAACGCGAACACGTAGTTGTCGTTTTCCCGGAATATAGGCTGACGCCCGCTGCCCCGATTGTAGATATGGTAGTATTGACCTTGAGCAAACTGAATCCTTCGGTATGGCATGATCCAAACCTCTCAGATGCCCTCAGGTGCCCAGGTGCCCGTCACTTCAGAAGTGACGGGCACCTGACGTCTCCAACCTGTGTGGCGATTTCATGGTGAATCTCTTCGGGTGTGTGTCTTTCCACTGGTCCCTCCCCAAACTGGCAGTTTGGCAGAATCGGCACACATGCAATGCTCGAAGATAATTGAGCAAAGTGGCGTGTATGCCGTCTTAGTTGAGACTGGTTGTTGGCTTGATTCAGTCTTCGTCGGTTTCAGTGAGGTCACCAGGCCGCTCATAGTATGCATATAGCGGCACACGCTCGACTCCAAGCCCCTTGTCGATCATCAAGTTCACAATGCTTTCGCCATTGAGGAGTATGATCGGTACTGCTCCCCTCTTCAAAGACGCATCCCTGGCATCAGGGGTAAAATCTGAGGTCGTGAAGAAGATCCCCTGCTCAAAGTCACCTGAAATAGCACCTCGGAACTTGTCCACCTCTGGCCGTCCTACGTTCCCTTGCCACCTCTTGCATTGAAAGGCGACATTCATCATTGCCAAGCCAACCCGAAGTTTGCCGTATCCATCTATCCCGCCATCCTTTGATACCTGAGTAACCTTCACATTCACAAACCCATAAGCTCTAAGCAACTTTCGTGCAAACTGCTCAAAACCGCGAGGCGAGAGACTCTGGAGCCTGTCAAGTAACTGAACACGAAACGAAGCTTCGTAGTCTTCGTACAATTCCAAAAAGGACGGTGGCGTCCGAGCTTGGACTTTGCCGAGAGTAGCTAGCCGCTGCCTCCCTTTCTCAGTGATTTGCCATATACCGCGGGCGGGACTATCTATTTCACCTTTCTCAATGAGTCTCTGTCTTGCCCACTGGATTCGATTAGTCCACTTGTTAGCCCCAGCCTGCAACGTCTCAGACAGATCCTCATCACGAATCTGTGGGAACTTCTTTGTCACAAGTGGATAGACTTCCTTCGGCCTGCCTTGGCCCCCAATTTCCAGAAGCACTTCGAGGAGAGGCGCCTCAATCTGTTTTAGGCTTGGTAGCATATGTCACCCCCTTCTGCTGTAACTCTGTAATCCCCTCTTTGTCTAGCTGCCAAGCATAGTATATCATGTTTCGGCTCGGTTTGCAGCATACAAAAGCCCCCTGTGCGGTTGACGCAGGTGGCTTTTTCTTTGTCGGGAGTCCGAAAGAGCATATTGACAAGCTACCCCGCTGTAATGCCACCATCAATGACCAGGGAGGAACCGGTGACAAAGGACGAGTCATCGGAGGCCAGAAATAGGGCTGCCTTGGCTACCTCCTCAGGTGAGCAAATACGGCCCAAGGGATGCTTGGCCTCGAACAGGGGGCGGAGCTTCTCCACGCCTCCTAATTCCTCCATCTCCTGTTTTAGCATGGGCGTATCCACGCTGCCGGGACAGATGCAATTAACGCGAATGTTTTGGGCAGCATGATCCAAGGCCAGGGCTTTGGTGAGGAGCACCATCGCCCCCTTGGAGGCACAGTAGGCAGCCGCTTCTTTCCCCCCGACTAGCCCGTAGTAGGAAGCGATATTGATGATGACCCCGCCGCCGTTCTTCATCATCCAGGGGATGGCATGTTTGGACATCAGGTAAGCGCCTTTTACGTTGGTGTCCATGGTGTCGTCCCATTCTTCCTCAGTGGTATCCACCACCGTAGCGCGGTAGATTGTACCCGCATTGTTGACGAGGATATGCAGTTGACCAAAGGCCTCAATGGTCCTCTCCACCGCTCTCTGACAATCCTCGGCTTGGCGAACGTCACAGGTGACGAATATGCCCTGACCACCGCTCTTGGCGATGGTCTCCACTGTCTCATTGCCACGCGCCTCATCACGCGCAGCAATGACCACTCGGGCCCCTTCTGTAACGAAAAGGTTGGCGATGGCACGACCGATGCCTGAATTGCCCCCGGTGATCAGCGCCACCTTATCTCGTAGCTTCATGTTATCCTGCCATTTCGCACCCGAAATCTCGTTCATTCCTTCGCCAACTTGGTCCCGCAGCGGCTGCAGAAGCGGCTACCTTTGGGCAGAACGAACCCGCATTTCGGGCAGGCCACTGGCTGCACTTGCGCCAGGCTTCCTCCGCAAGCTGAGCACTTCCCCTCGCCAACGGCATTCCCCACCCCGCAGTACGGACAGGCCACCACCAGATGCTTCTCAGCCAACCCCAGCCTCGCGCCGACGCTGTCACAGTAATGCTCGACGGCCTCCCACACCCCGTCGTCCAGCGTCAGTCGCCCCACGTCCCGGGCGATGTCGTCAATGCGCCACAGGAGCGAGCGGGGACTGATCAGCGCCCCCAGCCCGGTGATGGCCAGGCTGGCGCCGCCCTGTCCAGCCAGCGCTGCTCTCCTACTGTCACGCGCACGCCGTCGTCAACAGGGGCGATGCGACGCTGAGCGCGGAACGCGCCGCGCCCCACCCATGCTCGCGGGTGGCGATCTGCACCATCACGTGCCCTTCTTGTCCCCTCACCTTCTGGGCCATCAGGTCGCCGTGGTTGAAGCGCGACACCAGCGCGTTAGCCACTCCCTCAGGATCAATGTCTCCTCGATATGTCCGCTGTTCCAATTATCACTCCCTCTCTGCAAGTTCTAGCAGCCCCAGCCGCTTCCCGAAGCAGATGTCGGCTATGCTTTCCAGCACGTAGTCCGGCTGAATGGATGAATGAGAAAGGTCCTCGCGCCGGGTGACGCCGGTTAGGGCGAGGGCCGAAGCTGCCCCCGCCTGCTGGGCCATGACCACGTCGGTCTCCAGGCGGTCGCCGACGACCAGGCACTGCTCCGGAGGCAGGCCGCCCATACGCGCCAGCCCGGCCTCGATGATGAGCGACGACGGCTTGCCGGCCACTAGCTCTACCTTTTTGCCCGTGCAGCCCTCAATGGCACCGATGACGCCCGCTGCGTCGGGGATCTCACCCCCTTCAACAGGACAGGTGCGGTCGGCGTTGGTGGCCACGAAACGCGCCCCCTGCCGGATGGCCTGGAAGGCGATGTTCAGTTTGCGATAATTGAACGTCCGGTCGAACGCGGCAACGACAAAGTCTGCCTCCTCACTGTGCTCGGTCTCGTTGGTGATCTCTAGACCAAAGCCGGCCAGCTCAGCCAGCAGCGGCGGCTCGCCAACGACGAACACTCGCGCGCCAGGGGCCTTGGCAGCAAACCAGCGGCCCAGCACGTGTCCGGAGGTTAGCACGTCGGCGGGGTCGGTCGGGATGCCCAGGCGGGTGAGCTTCTCGGCGTAGCGTTCCCTGGGCTCCAGCGGCTTGTTGGATACGAACGTCACGTGGCAGCCAGCCTCGCGCAGGCAGCGCACCGTCCCCGGCGCGCCAAGGATGGCCCGCTCGCCCAGGTAGATCGTGCCGTCCAGATCAAAGATGTACCCCTGGAAGCGTCTCATTTTTACTTTTCTGCCGCTTTTTCCTGGCACATGGCTGCTATGCGGGAGAGAACTTTGTCCAGATTTGTCATGACCTGCTCATTCGTAAAACGTAGCACCTGCAAGCCTCGGTTCGCCAGAACCTCATCCCAATTGGCGTCGTAGTCCCCCTGCTGTTCGTGGATCGGTGCGTCCACCTCGACCACCAACCCGGCAGCGTGACAATAGAAATCCACGATGAAGCCGTCAATGATTTGCTGTCGGCTGAAGTGGAAACCTTCCAGGCGATTGGCCCGTAGCACAGCCCAGAGGTGTCTTTCGGCGGGGCACATGTTACGGCGCAGGGCCTTGGCTCGCTGAAGCTTCGACGGGCCTATTTTCTGGCCAGTGATGATGTGTCGGGTTGGTATGGTCGTCTCCTTTCTGGCCCCTCCCCCAGCCCCTCCCCGACGCGGGGAGGGGAGACTCCCCCTTCCCTCGTAGGGAAGGGGCTGGGGGGTTAGGTCCCTCATGTCCACTTCAAACGGACGGTAAACGACGTATGGGCAAAGCCGCCGTTTGTCTTCTCGATCTTAAGTTTGAAGGTCGTGGAGGTGCAGATCACCACGTCTACTACTAACTCCTGGCGCTGTGCAGGTCGTTCTGAGCCGGATACGGCAATGAACCAGATGGCCTTAGCACATTCCACATGCCAACAGATGCTGAACGGCTCGCCAGCACGGACATAATAGGTGGTCGGGGAGAAATATTGATCAACGGATCGCCACAACCGCTGCCCCTGACGTTGACCGTTGCCTTATGGGTCTCCTGGCTTTCGTCATGCTTGGTCACTATCGCCTTGTAGGTGGTAGTGACGCTGGGGCAGACCTGGCGAGAACTCTGGCCAGGGACTCCCTCTTTGTCGTAGCCATAGCCAAAAACGATGTGCAGTTCCTTGATGCCGGTAAAACCCCAGCTCACCGTGGTGCACTGTCCGGCCGTGAGGCTGGTGTCTGCGACGCGAAACGGCAGCACTGTCACCGCTTCAAGGTTACTATATACTCCGTACCCCCACTGGTTGCTGCCGCGGACACGATAGTAATAGGTTCCGGGCGACTCGCCGGGGTCAGGCACCGACCAGGAAGTTCCAGTGCCGTTGTAGACTGTGGTCGGGCTGGAGAAGCCAGCGTTGTCGTCCTCTTCCAGGACGTAGGTTTCTGCCATATCTGCTGGAGGCCAGCTCACCGTATAGAATCCATCTCCGTCTGCGTTGTCAATGGGATTTAATGTGGCTGGGTAAGGAACAGGTGGCCAGCGCTTTGCTATGAATGGGAACAGATAGCGGCAGACGATGTCCAACCCATCAACAGCAGTCCGCCTATGATCCCCATCAATACGCACGCGACCACATAACCGTTGGCCCCAATTGCTTTCCCCACTTGTCCAACGTGGTAGTACCTCCTTGTCGTCTTATAGTATTACCTGCAACATTTGCGTTGTCCGCGAGAATGTTGGTGGGAACGTGTCATTGCGAGCGGAGGGAAGCAATCGCCTGCCAGGTTGGGGATTACTTCGTGGCGGAGTCTATCCTGAGCCAGTCGAAGGGCTCCTCGCAATGACATCCATGGAACTTTGGTTGCGGCTGGAGGCCGCGCTAAGTACATGTATGCTATAGACTGCTACCGGACACTTTTAGTGGAGAAACCAGGTTTTTCCCTGTCCGAGCAAGCAGATTGTTCTCTTGGGATCTCCTGAGAAGCCAGAAGGTGTCTTATCAACCAAAAACCCTTCGGGCTGAGCCTCAGGACGAAGCCTGGTTTCTGATCCCCAAGACAGCTATCTCCTCCGTACCTTCTGGCTTTGCCAATGCAAAAACGCCCCTCCGCAGACCAATAGCATCGCCGCCCCCGCCATTCGTATCCACCAAAGAACTGGGCCCTCTTCCACGTCCCCCCCAGTCACAGGAAGCGATGGTTGAGGATCAGGCGTGTCGGTAGTGACCACGGTTGGTGAGCAAGTCGGCGTAGCGGTGGGCGACCGCAGCGGCGTCGGCGTGGCAGGCGAGGGCGCTGGCGTGTCGGTTGGGCGAGCCGATGTCGGCGTGCGTGGCACCGGCGTGTCCGTTGGCGACACCGGCGTATCGGTTGGCGGAATCGGCGTCGGCGTGGGCGGCACTGGTGTATCGGTCGGCGGGACTGGCGTCGGCGTGGGGGGCACCGGCGTGTCCGTTGGCGGTCCCGGCGTCACGGTCGGGCACGGCGTCGGTCACGGTTGTGCGCCGAAGGAGACCGATGGAAGTGACGCCATCACCAACAAAGCCACAGTGAGCGAAATGGCAAGATTCAAGAAACGCATCGCTAGCCTCCCTTTTGCTTCAAGATAAGCGGCAGGTGAATGTAATAAGATGGCGTGCGCGTGCGTGGGACCTCACACCCCCCAAACCAACTGATAAGAGCCCCCATCACCTCTGCGAGGTCCGCCAGCCCCTCCAGCGGCCAGCGAAGGAAGACCGTCTTATAGTTCTGGCTGTAACAATTGTAACTGGTGGAGTTGGTGTGGCCTGTGCCGTTCCAACGGAACGGCGAAGAAACCCCTCACCCACTCCAGTTGTTCACATCGTCGGTATAAAGATCACCCGGCCAACCGTCGGGCGCCATCAGGTTGTAGGGGCCCAGTCCGCTGCCGACGGGGTGGCCCGCACTACCCACCGGGTCCATCCCGTTCACGTCGCTGGTGTAACTGCCAATGCGGGTAGCTCTGGCCGAACGAGGTCAGACCCCTATCGTAGAGGTAATCCTCGCTCACGAGGCAGAATCGGCCATCCGCGTCGAGATAAGTCACCACTGCCGCTTCGTTGGCCGAGGTGAAGGTGTCGCTCCGGGGATAGCCAGTGAACCAGGTGACCATCTTGTAGCCCATGAGGTCGCTAGCAGACGGGTCGCCCTGACTGGCCACGTCCCAGACATCACAGGTTGCGCCCACTTCATCAAGGGTCGAGATGCAGTAGGTGCGCACATCAGCCTCGTCGTGGTCGTCATCCCCCAGAAGCAGGCAGGGTAACGGCGAGCTGGCCTCGGTCGTGAACACATAGCCCAAGGGCACAAAGGCGATGAGGCCGCAAAGTACGGCGCTGGTGAAGGTCAAGATGAAAGTTCTATAAATCAGCGGACTGGTCCTCTCTGCTATTGCTGCTAGGTATAGTATATCAGATTGCATCTCCTTTGGCAATAACAGAAGCCCCCTGTGCAACCAACAGTAGTCCTATTCTAAAGTATTGCGCCAACTTGCGCAGCTAGACGGAACGGAGTAGAATTGAGAAGCATGAAGGGCAGAATATATGTCAGTTTGGATAGCTGAGGGGCTCACTGAATAACCCCGAGTTCTCCTTGTCCTTTTGCCAGGGCTGGGGTATAATGACGGCTGCGTGGCTCCGCTAACATTGAATCATCGGGACGTGACATGCTTATCGAATTGCTGATCGCGGCCTTGCCAGTGGTAATCTTGATAGCAGGCTCCATTGGCCTCTATGGATCCCAACAGATCATCAAACGCCGCACCCCCGACGTGCGAACTGATCCGGCCGACTACGGCTTGACCTATGAGAAGATAGCTTTCCCAAGCCGCGATGGCCTGACCCTGCGTGGTTGGTTCGTCCCAGCCGAAAAGCCACGGGGGACAATCGTTTTCTGTCACGGTCACGCCGGAAGCATGGACCCCGATATCGAGTACGCGCCTGCCTTTCACGATAGCGGATACAATGTGCTCATGTTCGACTTTCGTGGCCATGGCCGCAGCGAAGGCCAGCGTGTTTCGATGGGCTACCGTGAGCGGCTGGACCTGCTGGGAGCTATTGATTATCTAAGGAGCCGGGGTATAGACCGCGTGGGGGTGCTGGGCTTTTCCATGGGCGGAGCGGTGGCTATCAGCACGGCCCCGCAGAGCGAAGCCATCCGCGCCGTGGTCTGCGATGGGGGCTTCACCCGACTTGGGAACGCAATCGCTCGCGGGGCGAGGGAGCGAGGCTGGCCCGGCTGGGTTGCTGCCCTGGTGAGCCCCTTGGTTATTTGTTTGGCCAGCCTACGCCTTGGCTCCTGGCTGCCCAGGGCTGACCCTGTCCTCTGGGTGGATAAAATCGCCCCGCGGGCTCTCCTCATCATCCACGGAGGGTTAGACCCCTATGTCTCATTGGCCGACGTACACGAGCTCTACGCTAAAGCCGGTGAGCCCAAGGACCTCTGGGTAGTGCCCAAAACCGGTCACCGCAGGGTGGATAAACAACGTCCTGACGAATACAGGGCCAGGCTATTGGCCTTCTTCGATAAGTGGCTGTAACAGGCTCCGCATCACTAGATCAAGAGAGGAGGACGAAGTGAAGAAAAGAGCGATAATTCTCGTCGTTCTGGGGTTGTTACTCTCTTTCCTGCCCAACTGCCAGCGCAAGCCCAAGGGCGGTCCTTTGGAGCTGCTCTACATTGCCCCTTTCGAGGCCGGCATTAAGCAAGGATCTGACCTGCCGGGCACGGGTATTCACTACGTTGGTCTGTCCGACAAGGGGGCCGAGATTCTCCTTGATGACCAAACCGCCTTCAAGCAGAAGGGCGATTCCCTCGATTGGAAGGGCAGCCCCGTGGAGGATGTGGACTTGGACCTCTCGCTGCGGGTGGCCTGGTTCACCGAAGAGACCCTCTACGTGGCTGGGATAGCCAAGGTGACCGTGCGGGACCCTATGCCTGAGGTGGCCTCTATCCCGACAGAAGTTCCTGTGAGATATTCCAACGCCCCGGTGACCTACCGGGTGGAGCAGGGCGACTACATTCCGGGCACCCTCGTTGAGTACTTGAGCAAGCGGGAAGAGGGAATCGAGCTGAGCGGCGTCGAGGGCTATCCCTATCGCAAGCTCGGCGACTCCATCGTCTGGGAGGGCAGGCTCAAGGAGAAAGTGTTCCTGCACTTGAATGTCCGGGTGATTTTCATCGCTGAGCACTTCATCAGCGTCGCCGGCACCGCCACGCTCTTGCTTGCACCGCAGAGATGATATGGGTAACCAGGTAGACAAAAAGTATTACGTATCTCGAAAGTCAGAACTCCTTGAGGAATTTGACAAAAATGCTCAGTATTGGAGACCAGTCATTGTCAGCCAATATGGTGATGACTTTGCCAACACCATCGTGAGAGAATCCCGTGTGGAGTACGAGGCCTTGATTCCTGAAGTCCCCTACATTGGCGGTGACGAAAACCATTTGACTGGTTCCTTGATTGAGTCGGCTGAGTGTCTGGCGCTCCATAAGGCCATGAAAGCGCGCGGTAAAACAGCAGAAGAAACCGGAAAGATACTGTATGACACAATCGAGGTACGAAGTGGATGTCCCAGCCCACCAATTCCACCTTCCAAAAGGTTAAGCCGTGAGGAGCTTATGAGAAGACGAAGAGAGCGCGCCGAGAAATCGCAGAAGCGCCGTTACCCAGGGGATTGGGTGTATGGATTCGTTGAGGGAGATGGTAGAGAATTCGATTATGGCTACGATTTCAGTGAGTGCGGCACTCGGAAGTTCTATCACGCTCAGGGAGCTGACGAGTTTCTTGCGTTTTGCTGCTTCCTGGACTTTCCCAAGAGCAAGGCATCCGGTCTAGGGTTAACCAGGGCTATGACGATTGCCGAAGGCCACGAAAAGTGTGACCACCGATTCAAGAAAGGCAGAAAAGCGGAACAAGAGTGGACCCACCGTTCCTTGAGAGAGAATGAGGATTCCGAAGAATTTGAGAAGACACGAGATACGCTCACCCGTGTTGCAAATGCTGTTCAGAAGGGAGGTTACGTGGCTGTTCGTCCCGTAATCCTGGCTAACGATCCGATATTGCGGAAGAAATCGAAGAAGGTGAAGCATTTTGGGGAGGCCTTGCAGGTCTTGATCAATGATATGGTGGAGAGCATGCAGGCCGCCAACGGAATGGGCTTAGCTGCACCCCAGGTGGGGGTGCAGGAACGGGTCATCGTCGTCCAATTGCCTGAGGACGAGGAGGACCCTCAGAGCGGCAAGCTCTTTGCTCTCTGCAACCCGCAGATTGTCAGGGCCGACGGGGAAGAGGAGGGCGAGGAGGGGTGTCTCTGTGTACCCGGCTACGTGGGAGATGTAAAACGGGCCACTTGGGTCACCGTCAAGGCCCAGGATCGCCAGGGCAGGAAGGTGCGGATCAAGGCGGAGGGGTTATTGGCCCGCGCCTTTCAGCACGAGATAGACCACCTCGATGGCATCCTCTTCATTGATCGAGTGGAGAGCCCTGATAAGGTCCGGCGAATCGTCCCGCTAGAAGAAGTGGAGAGGGAAGCTGTCAAGACAAAGGTCCCACTGTAAAAAGCTGAAAGTTTTAAGGTTCAGGTACTTGACAAACTTGGAAAAGTATAGTATAATATAGACGTATTGAAACTTATCTATGGATAACAGAGTAAGGATGCCGGTTACGTGCGTTGACTTCTGCAAAGCCTTGAGTGATGAAACCAGGCAAAAGATACTGGAGATGCTGCAGCAAAGGGAGATGTGCGTGAGCGACATCGTGGAATCTTTCAATATTTCTCAGCCCACCGTGTCTCATCACCTCAATATCCTTAAGAATGTCGGGTTGGTGGAGAGCCGCAAGGAAGGCAAGCTCGTGTTCTACTCAATCAATCAAGAAAACGTGGATGAGTGCTGCGGCATGATCGTGACTAAGTTCAGTTGCAACGAACTCTAATAGTCCACCTAGGGACGGGTTCTTTTTTTTGAGCCGATATATAGACGTCTTTCGATGCATGTAAATGGAGAAACATCATCATAACAGAAAGGAGAAAAAGATTATGACTGACAAAGAAAACATCAAGGAAGGTGTGCGCCGGTCCTATGGTGAGCTCGCTGCCAGGATCATTGAGAAATCAGCCCCGGCCAGTTGCTGCCAACCCGCCCCTGGCTGCTGCTCTCCTGATGAGGACATGCCCAGCTATGCAGAGCAACTGTATTCGCCTGACGAGTTGGCCGGTTTGCCTGAGAGCGTGACAGGCATCACCCTGGGCTGCGGCAACCCCACAGCCATCGCCGAGCTGCAGCCCGGCGAAGTAGTGCTGGACCTGGGAAGCGGTGGGGGCATTGATTGTTTCCTGGCCGCCCAAAAGGTGGGGCCAACTGGCAAGGTCATCGGCCTGGACATGACTCCAGAAATGATCAAGCTAGCCCGTCGCAATGCTAAGGAGATGGGGATGACCAACGTGGATTTCCGCTACGGCGAGATGGAAGAGATGCCCATCCCCAATGAGTCAGTGGATGTGATCATCTCCAACTGCGTCATAAACCTCTCGCCTGAGAAGGACCCGGTCTTCGCTGAGGCCTACCGGGTGCTGCGGCCTGGCGGGCGGCTAGCCATCTCCGACCTCGTCACCAATGGGGAACTACCGGAGTTTATCAGGAAGAGTGAGGACGCCTGGCACAGTTGCATCGGTGGAGCGCTGGACGAGAGCGTTTATCTGGACACGATAGAAGCGGCCGGCTTCAGCGATGTAGAGGTGCCCTCGCGCACCTACTTTGACTTCGACTCACTGGACGTCGGGGAGTTCATCGAGGGTCTAGCTGAACCCCTTTCGCTGGATGAGCTGAGAGCGTCGCTAAAGAACAAGATCGTGAGCATCAAGGTCAGGGCTCACAAGCCACAGTGAAAGGAGACGGGAGGGAGAACGATGTTGTTCAATTCATGGCCAGCCTACCGGCTGGCAAAAGAACGCATGAAAGATGCCATGCGCGAGGCGGAACAAGAACGACTGCTCCGAGCAGCCAAAGGTCCCAGGAAGGAGCGAAAATGGCGGCTGCGGGTGACGTTGACCCTCAAAAGTCTGTTGGCTATCTTCGCGGACCGCAGGGTTGATGAACTATGCCGCCGGTCTCCGTCAACCGCATCGAGCCGGACCCGGAAGATCACCAGCCAAAGGTACGATTCGCGCTGCGCCTGTTGCTAGAACGACAGCCAGGGGCGATGAAGTCTACATGCGGTACCCCGCTTCACACAGAGAGGCAGGATAAGCTCCTGCCTCTCTTTTGTTTCCCCAAGTGAGCACAGCTTACTCTCCAGAATAGGAAGCGTCGGACAAATTTGATAGTTTTTGACAGGGATGTTGTGTTATACTTTGAATGATTAAAGCCCCTAATGGGGTTTTTTGGTGTGACCTTGGACCGAAAGGGATAGATGAACAAATCCTCCCGTCTGCCTGGGTTCTACAAGCTGAGCTTAGAGGCTCGGGTGGCTGTTGTCGCAGAGTTGGCCGGACTGACGGCTGACGAGAAGACGATCTTGATGGGGGAGGGCTTGAGTCCAGCTCAAGCCAATCAGATGATCGAGAACGTGGTGGGTATCCACGCCCTGCCCCTCGGGATAGCCGTCAATTTCCTCATCAACGGCCAGGACTATCTTATCCCTATGGCCATCGAGGAACCCTCCGTTGTAGCCGGGGCCAGCTTCGCCGCCCGGTTGGTGCGCGATGGCGGCGGATTCACCACCAGCAGCGACGAGCCGGTCATGATCGGCCAGATACAGGTGGTGGATGTCGCCGATCCCTGGGCAGCCCGCTTCGAGCTCCTGGCCCAGAAAAGCCGCCTGCTCCAGTTAGCTGACCAGACCGATCCCCTGATCGCCAGCCTGGGCGGTGGGGCCCGCGACCTGACCGTCCGAGTCGTTGAGGACAGCCCTTCGACAAGCCCTTCGTCATGCTCAGGGGGGACCTCAGGACACCGCACGGTTGGCCCGATGGTGGTCGTTCACCTGCTGTTCGACTGCCGCGACGCGATGGGGGCCAACACGGTGAACACCGCCTGCGAGGCTCTGGCTCCTGAGGTGGAGAACATCACCGGCGGACGGGTGGTGCTGCGCATCATCTCCAATCTCGCCGACCGACGGCTGGCGCGTGCCAAATGTGCCATTCAGACAGATGTGCTGGGCCTCGAGCCGTTCACCGGCCAGACGGTGTCGACGCGTATCGTCGAGGCCTACGCCCTGGCTGCCAACGATCCCTACCGAGCCGCCACCCATAACAAGGGCATCATGAACGGCATTGATGCCGTGGCTGTAGCTACCGGCCAGGACTGGCGGGCCGTGGAGGCAGGAGCCCACGCTTACGCCGCCCGCAGAGGGCGCTACACTTCCCTCTCGCACTGGAGCGTGGATGCCGACGGAAACCTGGTAGGTACACTGGAACTGCCCCTGGCCGTGGGCATCGTCGGCGGGGCCAGTCGGGTGCACCCCACGGCCAAAGTAGCGCTGAAGATCGTGGGCGTGAAGACGGCGCAGGAACTGGCCGAGGTCATGGCTGCCGTGGGGCTGGCCCAAAACCTGGCTGCCCTGCGGGCCTTGGCCACCGAAGGAATACAGCGGGGCCACATGAAACTGCACGCTCGTCAGCTGGCCATCGCCGCCGGGGCCACCGCCAATATGGTAGAGCTAATCGCTGGGCGCCTGGTAGCGGAGCAAGAGATCCGCCTCGACCGAGCCCAGGAACTCGTGCAGAAGCTCTCAACGTTGGGCGAAGGTCTCTCGACCGAGCCTATCCTGAGTTCGTCGAAGGGTCCTTCTCGCCTCGGTCAGAGACCTTCGGCGAACGATTTTTGAACTTTGAGCTTTGAACTTTGAACTTCTTGGAGGTTTGCCTTTGACCGGAGATTCTCTTTTGCTTAGGCCAGACCGTGAGGTCGGCATCGTCGGCTATGGGGCTTATGTGCCCCGCTACAGGCTGCCCGCTTCTGAGGTGGCCAGGGTTTGGAAAGAGGGCCAGGACGCCTTGCCCGTTGAGGAGAAGGCCGTGCCCGGCCTCGATGAGGACGTGGTCACCATGTCCATCGAGGCAGCTCGCAACGCTCTGCAGCGGGCGGGGATAGAGCCCAGGCTGATTCGCGCGGTCTGGGTCGGCAGCGAGTCCCACCCATATGCCGTCAAGCCCACCTCGACCATCGTGGCCGAGGCCATTGGAGCTGTACCTCATACGCAGGCAGCGGACTGGGAGTTCGCCTGCAAGGCCGGTACCGAGGCCATCCAGGCCGCCATCGGCTTTGTCGGCTCTGGCATGGCGCGCTACGCCCTCTGCATCGGCATGGACTCCTCCCAGGGGCGACCGGGCGATGCCCTGGAGTACACCACAGGAGCAGGGGGGGCGGCCTACGTCATCGGCCCCAAGGAGCCGAGTCTGGCCTACATAGAAGCGTCTTACTCTTATGTCACCGACACGCCAGACTTCTTCCGCCGGCCTGGCCAGCACTACCCACAGCACGGGCACCGATTCACCGGCGAGCCCGCCTACTTCAAACACGTTCTAACTGCGGGACGACACCTGATGGAGGAACTGGGCTACCAAGCCGGAGACTACGCCTATGCCGTGTTCCACCAACCCAACGCCAAGTTCCCAATCAAAGCAGGCCAGGCGCTGGGTTTCAGCATGGAACAGATGAAGGCGGGGCTTCTGGTCTCCGTGACGGGCAACACCTATGCGGGTTCTTCCCTGCTGGGTCTGACGAACGTTCTTGACCAAGCCACTCCAGGCGAAAGGGTGCTCCTGGTCTCCTTCGGCTCCGGAGCTGGCAGCGATGCCTTCTCCCTGGTCGTCACTGACCTCATCGAGGAGAGAAAAAGAAGGGCACCCCTCACCCGGGACTATATCGCCCGCAAGAAATACATTGACTATGCCCTTTACGCTAGGTTCAAGAAAAAGCTGGAGATGCACTAGTGGTTCATCACAGAAAAAAATGATAGGCGTCATTCTGAGCCGAGGCGCAGCGGAGGCGAAGAATCTCATGCTTCCATCGAGATGAGAGATTCTTCGGCCTTCGGCCTCAGAATGACGTGCTATCAAAATCACTGTGGCGGGCCACTGGCTTACAAGAAGGACAATAACATGAGAGATGTGAGCATCATTGGTATCGGCCAGACCAAGGTGGGCGAACACTGGGAAAAATCGCTGCGAGATCTGGCCATTGAGTCCCTGTGGGCGGCTATGGCTGATGCAGGGGTCGAGGAGGCTGATGTCCTCTACGTGGGCAACATGCTGGGGGGACAGTTCGTGGGCCAGGAGCACCTGGGAACGCTGATTGCCGACTTCGCAGGGCTGCGGGGCACTGAGGCTTTCAGGATCGAGGCCGCCTGCTGCTCCGGGGCCGCAGCGTTACGTCAAGGCTATCTCGCCGTAGCCAGTGGCCTCCACGACATCGTGGCCGTCACCGGGGTGGAGAAGATAACCGATGCCCTGGGCTGCATCACTGCCGTTGGGCTGGCCATGGCCGCCGATGGAGACTACGAGGCCAGCCAGGGCCTCTCCCTGGTGGCTGTTCACGCCCTGCTGATGCGGCGCTACATGCACGAGTACGGGGCTACCAACGCCGACTTCGCCATGTTCGCCGTTAACGCCCACAGGAACGCGGTGGGCAATCCCTACGCCATGTTCCGCCGGCCCATCTCCAAAGATGCCTTCGAGAAGGCTCGCATGGTCGCCGACCCGATCAACCTGCTGGATTCCGCGCCCGTGGCCGACGGCGCGGCCACGCTGGTGCTCTGTCCAGCGGAGCGGGCCCGCGAGTTCAACGGACAGCCCATCAGGGTAGCTGCCTCAGCAGTAGCTACCGATTCCATTGCCCTGCACGACCGGCGCGATCTCCTCTTCCTGGAGTCCGCCTACCTCTCGGCTCAGAGGGCCTATCAGCAGGCTAGGGTAAGCCCTGACGACATTGACGTCTTCGAATTGCACGACGCTTTCACCGTTATGAGTGCCCTCTCCTTAGAAGCCTGCGGCTTTGCCAAGCGAGGAGAGGGTTTCAAACTGGCCCAGAATGGCGACATCTCCCTCGAAGGGCCTATTCCCATTTGCACTATGGGTGGCCTGAAGGCACGGGGCAATCCAGTGGGGGCCACCGGCGTCTATCAAGTCGTGGAGGTGGTCGAGCAGTTGCGCGGCCAGGCGGGCCCCAATCAGGTAAAAGGGCCCCTCCTAGGCATGGCCCAGAACATCGGGGGCAGTGGGGGCACCGCCATCACGCACATCCTGGAAGCGATGGACTGATACTGGATTTTGGAGACGAGAGAAGAACCATGGACATGCCGCGACACTGGCGACTGAACGAACAGAGATACAATTTGGTGGGCACAGAATGCCCAGCTTGTGGGGCTAAGCTATTTCCACCTCGTCCCATATGCCCGGACTGCAATTGCAAAGAAGTGCAGCCCTTCAGATTCAGCGGCCAGGGCGAGGTCTACTCCTACTCGACCGTCTTCCAGGCCCCTTCTGGCTACGAGGAGTTTGTACCTTACACTGTAGCATTAGTCAGGCTGAAAGAAGGGCCCTTAGTGACGGCCCAGTTGACGGACATGGACAACGATGAGGCCCGAGTAGGCATGAAGGTCGAGATGGTCACGCGGAAACTCAGAGAGTACGGTGAGGATGGTGTGATCGTTTATGGCTACAAGTTCCGAAAGCCTGTAGCCGATTATCTTGAGACAGAGGTGGATTAGATCCCTCTCCGTAATGGTAAGTACCGTTAAGAACTCCGCGTTAACATGATTGCCAGCGCCCGTGCCTATTCCCCAGCCTGTTTCTCCAAGTGACTGCAATTATTCAGAAAGCCACCCTTCAGATCTGGGTGGCTTTGCTTTTGGGATACCCATAGAGGAGATTCTTTCTCGAATCACTCGCTTGGCCCTGCCAACTTGGGATGTGCCCCAGAGCCACTCCGGGCCGCGACTTGACATTGATCCGAAATCATATATACTATTGTATACAGAAAGGTATTCAATACAAAGTACAACGTTGGTTATGTGATAGATGGATAAACCCAATACTGGCAGCAAAAGACGAAACCTAAGTGCACGTTTGGTTGCCACTCTCAAAGAGCGAATCGTTCGATGGGACTACCCGCCCGGCCACCGCTTTACGGAGGAAGGCCTTTGCCGAGAGTTCGGCGTTAGCCGCAGCCCGGTGCGCGAAGCCTTACGTGTGCTGGCGGTGAAAGGGTTAGTCGACAAAATACCCCACCAAGGTTATACGGTCAAACAACTGGACATCAATGAAATCGATGAGCTATACGAGGTCCGCCTGGCGCTGGAATTGTACGTGGTGGAGAGCCTGGCTGAGCGCGGGATGCCAGAGAAGGATTGGGGAGACCTGTTTCAGACGTGGGATGCGCCGCTAGAGGAACTTCCTGGCGAAGGTGAGGATCTAGCTGTTATGGACGAGCGCTTCCATGACACGCTCGCGCAGGCAACAGGTAACAAGACCCTCTTACGCCACCTCCGCGCGATCAACGAACGGTTACACATCTTCCGCATGACCGATTTCACCGTCACCGAAAGGGTGGCCAGAACCTGCCGGCAACACCTCGAGATCCTGGAACGAATCGAAGCCAAGGATGTGGCCGGCGCCCGTGAGGCGGTGCGCACCAATATTGAGGAAAGCCGCAACAACGTCGAGACCACGATTAAGGAGGCGCTCGCCAGAGCATACCTTACCCGGACTGCTGCCTGTCGGTCTTCTGCGTAAGTCCGCTGGCCCGATCGATCTTGGAGGTGGGCCGATGACCATACTTGAGTTTGAAGCCGAGCCATACCCGCTTGAGTTTGAGCCGCAATCCACCGCCCTGCTGATGATCGACATGCAACGGGACTTCGTTGAACCGGGTGGATTCGGTGAGATGCTAGGCAATGATGTCTCGCTGCTGCGCAGCGCCATCGAGCCCTGCGAACGCGTGCTGGAAAAGGCACGCGAGGTGGGGCTCTTCATCGTTCACACGCGAGAAGGCCATCGTGCTGACCTGTCCGATGCACCACCTTCGAAGCTCAAACGAGGGAATCTCGAGATCGGCATCGGCGATGAAGGGCCGATGGGTCGCATCCTGGTGCGCGGTGAGGAGGGTCACGATATCATCCCGGAACTTTATCCGGTACCAGGCGAGCCCGTGATTGAGAAGCCCGGCAAAGGATCGTTTTACAGAACCGACCTACTCCTCATCCTGCGAAACCAAGGTATCAAGACCTTGATTTGCTGCGGGGTCACCACAGAAGTCTGCGTCCACACCACAGTCCGCGAAGCCAACGACCGTGGCTTTGAGTGTATTGTCCCCTCTGATTGTGTGCCTCTTACTTCCCAGAGTTTCAGCGCGTTGGCTTGGAGATGATCAAAGCCCAGGGCGGTATCTTCGGATGGGTATCGACATCCGATGAGATTATCAAGGTGCTGGAGCAGATACCGAACCAGACAACGTCGTAGGAGCCAACGCAGTGTGACTGGATGTGCATAGACATTGTGGACACCTTCGCTGGCTCAGCCTTACCGGAGGGGTGCCTTTTACTGGGCCTGGAAGGGGAAATCCTAAGCTGATGGACAATTCCCAAACTCTGAGTTCAACCACCAGGGGATGCACCACGGCGGCCGAACCCCTGATCGCTATGCGGGGCATCACCAAGACTTTCCCTAACATCGTCGCCAACGACGAAGTAGACCTGGATATCTATGAAGGGGAAGTCCACGCTTTACTCGGCGAGAACGGCGCGGGGAAGAGCACACTGGTCAAGATCCTCTACGGCTACTACCAGGAGGATTCAGGGACGATCCGATTCAACGGCCAGGCCGTACAGATGAAATCGCCCCATGATGCCCGCAGCTTGCGAATCGGCATGGTTTTCCAGTTTTTCACCCTCATCCCGGCGATGAGCGTGGTCGAGAATATAGCCCTCTTCCTCCCCACTCTGAAAGCTGTCCTGAATATCACCCAGATTGCACGAAAGATCGAGGAAGTCTCCGAATGCTATAATCTTCAGGTAGACCCCTGGGCGCCAGTCTGGCAGCTCTCGGTGGGAGAGCAGCACAAAGTTGAAGTGCTCAAGCTGTTGTTGGCAGATGCCCGGGTGCTCATTCTGGATGAGCCTACCAAAGTGCTGGCACCACACGAGGTGGAGGGATTGTTCCAGGTTTTCGCAAACCTGCGCCAGGATGGCTATGCAATCGTGTTTATTACGCACAAGCTGCGGGAGGTTCTTGCGTGCGCGGATCGAATCACAGTGATGCGCCGCGGACGGATTGCCGGCACCCTTATGACGACGGAAGCCAGCGAGAGTGCTCTCGTGTCCCTGATGTTTGGTACGGCGCCACCCGAGCAAGCTCTTCCCCGCCGTGATGCGATCAATGCCGATGCCTTGCCCCTGCTTGAATTGACCAAGATGGTACTGTGCGCGTCCCCGAAGGTGAGGCCTGGCCCGAGGACGCTTTGGGCGATTTTGATTGGTACGTCCAGGGTGTCATTGGTGAACCGCCCAAATAGGTGACTTGGTTGCAACACCAACGTGTTTGTCCGGGGCATCTCGGGGGTAGGAGGTCGCCACCGAGATGCCCCTCTCTGGCGGATGGCAGCCCCACCGGTAATTCGGGCATGCCCGCTGCGGTCGGTGGCGGAAAGCTGCCATCGGATCCCCTTTGCAGCGTGCGAGCCAGTCGCATCGGCCAAATGGCAATGGATGTGCTGGGCTCATCTGGGTACTCAGGCAAGGTGCTGGCGGTCGTCTCTGAAGCCATCTATCTGTCCGGGCCCGGTGGGGAAATCCTGTGGTTGGCCCATAAGGTCTTGCCAGCGCATCGTCGCTGCATCCAGGCTACTTTTCAGGCCGGCGATCTCCGTCCTGGCGTGAAATTCTGGGTACAGCGCAAGAGACTCGTTCTGGGCAATCGTGTGGCAGTAGACCTGGCTAATGCCGTGGTATGGGAGCCATCGGCCATCTGTCCTGGACAGGCCCTTCGGCAGGGCTCAGGACAGGCCCTTCGGCGGGGCTCAGGACAGGCGCCGCCATTGCCTGTGGTAAACACTGGCTTCCGGCGTCTTCTTGCCGCACTCGAACCCCCTGAGACTGCGAAGGGCCTGGGTCAAACCATCCCCTTGATCGCGGCGCTCGCCAGCGGTAGTGATCACCCCCCGACCTTCACCCAGGACCGTTTTGTGGCTCGAGCACTGGGACCGATCACCAGGGTTGCAAGAGCGTGTCTCGGCCGGGACATGCGGCGCATAGCAGAGGAAAGTGAGCAATTGGTTGGATTAGGCCCGGGGCTCACGCCGTCCGGGGATGACCATCTGGGGGGCCTGCTCTTTGCCGCTCACCACCTGAAGGCTGCCTACCCGACTGAATTCAGTTGGGGCGCAGGCCCTGTTCTGGATTTCCTGCTCCGGGCGCGCCCCCTGACCAATCGCATCAGCCATACCATCCTTTCCGATTGCGCCCAGGGTCATGGGCCGGAACCGCTTCACGATTTGGTCAACTCGCTCCTGCAAGCGGAACCAGCGGGGTGTCTCCTGCGCAGTGTGGATCGGCTCACAAGGATCGGTCACACCTCCGGCTGGGATATGCTGGCCGGGGTGCTGACCGCAATGTTGCTGACGGAGGCAAATGTGTAGACACTTCGGCGAGAGGGAACCACATTATCACACGCGGATTTCTCTCGCTTTGCTCTGTATCTTTCATCAGGGAGAATGATTATGGCAAAGGATATCAAGACCAGGATTGAGACGGCCAATGCCGAGGCCTTTCGTCGCATGGTGGCAGCCGACCCCGTGTTAGTAGACGTTGCACCAGCAGGCGACGTGATCCCAGGCCTGACAGACAAGATGGTGCTACATTCCGGCCCTCCGGTTGACTGGCAACGCATGAGCGGAGCACAGAAGGGTGCCGTTATCGGGATGCTGCTCTTCGAGGGTTGGGCCAGGAGCAAAGAAGAAGCGATCAAGCTCCTGGAAGACGGGGCCATCACCCTCGAGCCCAATCATCACCACCAGACCGTTGGCCCTATGGCGGGCACGATCACCCGTTCGATGTGGGTCTTCGTCGTGGAGAACAAAGCCTTCGGCAATCGTGCCTACTGCCGACAGGTCGAGGGTCGTCAGCAGTTCGGCGATTACAGTCAAGAAGCCTTGCAGGACTTGATTCGTTGGCATGATACCTGGGCCCCAGCACTACGCGCCGGCTTGCGCCAGATGGGTGGCCTTAGCCTCAAACCGATCATCGCCCGCGCCCTGCAGATGGGCGACGAGCTTCACAACCGGCCCCACGCCGCGTCCAGTCTGTTTGCCAACGCCATGGCTGTTCCCATGATCGAGGCTGGCATCCCGAAAGAGGCCCTCATCAGCACCCTGCGTTACCTGGCCGGTCACCAGTTGTTCTTCCTGGGACTCTCGATGGCGGCAGCCAAAGCGACCGCCGATCCGGCGCGGGGAATTGAATACAGCACCGTCGTCACCGCCATGGCCCGCAACGGGACGGAGTTCGGCATCCAGGTAAGCGGCCTGGAAGGTGAGTGGTTTACCGCCCTGGCCCCGCCCGTCAAAGGACTCTTCCTGCCCGGCTATGGCGAGCAGGACGCCGGGCTGGACATAGGGGACTCGGCGATCACCGAAACCGTGGGCTGGGGTGGCTTTGCCCTCGGCGGGGCTCCCGGCATCCTGAGCTTCGTCGGTGGCACGCCGGAAGAGGCGTTGTCTTACAGCCGAGACATGCGGCAAATCACCGTCTCGACCAGCCCGGAGTTCCTCATCCCGGCGCTGGGCTTCGAAGGCACCGCCGTCGGGATTGACGTGCGAAAAGTTGTCCAGACCAACATCCCGCCGATAATTGATACTGCCATGGCTCACAAGAACCCTGGCCATCCGATCATCGGCGCCGGCCTCGTTCGCCCCCCATTGGACTGCTTCAAGAGGGCTCTGATCAGATTTGCCGAAAAGTATGCCCTGAAGTGATTGGTGGCCGTTGGGAAGGGTTTATGGCAACGGGATATACCATCAAGCGGAACCAATACTTTGATTCGGTCTTCCTCATGCAAGTCGCCAAGCGCCTGTCAGAAGAGCCGGGGATCGAGCAGGTCGCCGCGCTTATGGGGACGGAGAAGAACAAAGGCTTGCTGGCCAAGATCGGATTTGAAAACGCGGAGATCTCGTCGGCGGCCGCCAACGACCTGATCATTGCGCTCAAGGGGAAGAGTCCATCCACGATCGAGGTGATCCTGGAGAACCTGGACGCCTGGCTCTTCCGTAAGCCAGTCGGTGTCACCAAGGCAGTTTCGCGCACGCTGGATGAGGCCCTGGCGCGCCAGCCCCATGCCAACCTGGCTGTCGTGTCCCTTCCTGGCGAATATGCCGCTGGCGAGGCCCGGAGGGCCCTTGAGCGCGGGTTGAACGTGTTCCTGTTCAGCAGCAACGTGCCGGTGGAGGATGAACTCTCCCTCAAGCAGTACGCCCGAGAGCGGGGACTGATCGTCATGGGGCCTGACTGCGGGACGGCCATCATCGCCGGCGTGGGTATTGGCTTTGCCAATGTCGTTCGGCCAGGCCCAATCGGCGTGATTGGCTCGACGGGCACGGGGCTCCAGGAGTTCACCAGCCTCGTTCACCAGGGCGGCTCAGGCATCTCCCACGCCATCGGCACAGGCAGCGGGGACCTTTCGGACGCAATCGGTGGTATCTCAACCCTCAGTGCCCTGCAGGCGCTTGAGGCTGACCCCCAGACCAATGTTGTCGCAGTGCTGTCCAAGCCACCTGGCGCGAAGACCCTTCCCCTTCTCGTGGAGCGGCTTAACCGATGCCGCAAGCCGGTTGTAGCCTGTTTCCTTGGTATCCGCAAATACCCTTCCGAGAACGATATCGGCTTTGAGACGGCACGCACCCTCGATGAGGCTGCCACACTGGCTACTCAATTGGCGACTGGCAAGCCAGTTGTGCGCACGGGCGTAGGTTCTCAACAAGTTCAGGCACTTGTTGCCAAAGAACGAGCCGGCATGGCGCCGGAGCAGAAATACATCCGGGGCATATTCGCTGGCGGGACATTCTGCTACCAGGCTCAGCAGGTGATGCGGGAAGCGGGCCTGGTGGTCTATTCCAATGCACCGTTGGATGGGATGCTCAGTCTGGCGGATCCTCTGCGCAGCGAGGCCCACACGCTCGTGGACATGGGCGCGGAGATGTTCACGGAAGGCCGTCCCCACCCGATGATTGATGCGACGCTACGCCGTGAACGGATTCTGGCGGAAGCCCAGCACCCGCAGGTGGCAGTTCTCCTGCTGGATTTCATCCTGGGCTACAACGCTTCCCCTGATCCCGTTGGGGACCTGCTGGAGACTATCGCAGAGGCCAAACTCACTGCCAGCCAGCGCGGTGGGTACCTCAGCGTGGTTGCCTCCGTGTGCGGCACAGAGACTGATCCGCAGAACCTCCGGGAGCAAACCAGGGCCCTGGAAGAGGGTGGGGTCGTGGTTCTGCCGAGCAGCGCCCAGACTGCCCTCTTCAGCAGGACGCTGGCGCTGAGCTTATAAGCGTGAGGAAACCCATGAAGACTAAACTCGAAGAATTGCTCCAGAATGGGCCTGTGGTCATTAGCCTCGGAGTGCGTGAGTTTGCCGAGAGCCTGCAAGATCAGGGAGTGGAGGTCGTTCACGTGGACTGGTCCCCGCCTGCCGGTGGTGACGCAGAGATGGCGGAATTGCTAGATAAACTGTTGTGATCGGGGATGACTTTGCCAGATCTACAGGTCTTACACGACTTCGGGCTAGTAAGTGTTCACCCAGTTGTCTATCCAATTGCTACGATGGGCGGCACCCTCTTGTCTTCCGTGTAGCAGAACCGGATAGCAAAGGGTATACTCGACATTTTGAGTAAACTCTTATGGCTACAAGTTCAGGCCAGTTATGCAGGCTGGTGAATAGAGAAGCCCGCATCAGCGGCTAGAAAGCTAGCCGAAAAGTCCCTTGTGGGATGGTCTGAAAACCAGTAACGAACGGAGGAAACATTGGACAGAGGCGAAAATGCCAAGAGTGTGAGAAAAACAATGAAATATGCGAGCGTGTGGGC
>Ga0209986_10000740_pt1 | contig 32211 bp, 33 predicted proteins | sample BlataG_FD_183168 | JGI IMG/M metagenome (GOLD analysis project Ga0209986, IMG submission 183168) | Deep subsurface microbial communities from Black Sea to uncover new lineages of life (NeLLi) - Black_00105 metaG (SPAdes) (version 2) | ecosystem: Environmental > Aquatic > Marine > Oceanic >...
GTTCGAAGGCCAGATAATGGGAGAGTTGGATGCTGAAATCGCCGATGTTGATTTGATAGGGGAGCTGATGCTAGGACATCGACAGGTTGCAGATGTGGTGGTGGGAGGGGCTAGGTGAAAGAGCGCAAAGCGATCGTATTGACCAGCTTAGGAGGGTTTGTAATTCCATTCTCGAGACCGCTGCTGGCAATTGTCTTGGCCCTGACAGTTTCCGCCGGGTTGATCTTGGCTAGGGGCGCCAACCCAATCGTTGCCTACGCTGCCATGTTGCAGGGAGCGTTTGGTAGCGTTGCTGCCTTGGCCAATACAGGTGTTCGGGCTTCGCCCCTGCTCCTTGCGGGGCTTGGCATTGCCCTGGGGTTCAAGGCTGGTTTACTGAATGTGGGAGCGGAGGGACAAATCTACGCTGGTGGGATAGCCGCGACCGTGGTGGGCATTTCCCCTTTACCTGTACCTCCCTGGCTGCATTTGTTGCTCACCGTCATCGCGGGATTTATCGGCGGTGCTCTGTGGGGGTTAATCCCCGCCTATCTGCGTGCATATCGAGGTGTGAGCGAAATAGTTGTTACCCTGATGCTGAATTATGTGGGTATTCAGCTGGCTAGTTTTTTGGTGCAAGAATATTCACCACTGGGTGAGCAAGGTGTCTTCTACCCTCAATCCCGCCTCATCCTACCCAGCGCGCGTCTGCCAATCCTGATTAAGGGAACCAGCTTACACGGCGGCATTGTTTTGGGGCTTGCGCTTGGCGTGTTTTTACACTTCGTGTTGCGCTACACCAACTTTGGCTTTCGGACCAGAATGGTCGGGGAAAACCCCGAGGCGGCACGCTACGCTGGGGTTAACGTCACCCGGCAAATCTTCATTGTATTGTTGGTAACATGTGGGTTGGGCGGCCTAGCAGGCACGGGTGAGGTTATAGGGCTTAAACTCAGGCTATTCGATCGTTTCTCACAAGGTCTTGGCTACGATGCGATTGCGGTTGCTCTGATGGCCAACGGTGATCCGCTGGGTACAATCATCACGGCAATCTTCTTTGGAGCCCTGCGGGCAGGGGCGGGCAAGATGCAGGTAGTGGTTGGTATCGAAACGCCGATCGCGTCGGTCATCCAAGCGCTGGCAGTGCTGTTCGTAATCGCAATCGGGTTCGCCGAGCGCGTGCGCGTTACTCGGCGGGAGCAAGAACAAGATCAGGAGCTTGAACAGGAGACGGCGGTTCATGGAAATCAGTAGCATATTCAATGACTGGCTTTTAGCCAGTGTACGTATGGCCGCGCCGCTCATGTTGCTTGGCGTTGGTGGAGTATTTACCGAGCGCACCGGCGTGTTCAATATTGGCATGGAAGGCATGATGCTGGTCGGTGCGATGGCCGCAATCGCTGGGGACCTTGTTTCAGAAAGTGTTTGGGTAGGTACCCTTTGTGGAATGATAGCCGGTGGCTTGTTGAGTGTTGTGCATGCTTATCTCACGGTGACTCGACGGGCCAATCAGATTGTTTCGGGGGCATCGATTAACCTATTGGCGATAGGGTTGACAAATGTGTTATACGGACCACTCTATGAAGGTTTTAAGTATAGGCCGCGTGTCCCCTTGTATCCAAAATTAGCACCAGCTGCGTGGCATGATGTGCCTATCCTTGGGCCAATAATTTTTGCTCAACCTGTGATAGTCTGGATCGCGTTCGTCCTGCCGCTGATAGCTACCTGGGTTCTGTACCGTACGAGTTGGGGGCTTAACATCCGAGCCGTCGGAGATCATCCCCACGCTGTCGCTACTGCCGGAGTGTCGGTGATTCGGCTCAAGTATACCGGCGTGATCATTAGCGGGCTTTGCGCTGGGCTGGGTGGGAGCGCCCTGGTTTTAGCCGAGCTTGGTCTATTTGGGCCAAATTTAACCGCCGGTCGTGGATTCATCGCCTTGGCTGCACTGGCGGTCGGGAGCTGGAATCCATCGTGGGTTGCGGTTGCTTGCTTGTTCTTTGGAGCGGCGGATGCTCTGCAATTGCGGGCACAGACTTGGTCGCAGACTTATGGGATTAATATTCCATATCAATTCCTGGTTATGCTTCCGTACTTACTGACGATTGCCGCGCTGGCCGGAATCGTAGGTAGAACAAATGCGCCAAAAACCATTGGCAAGCCCTATGATCCAGAGACTATATAATTTCTATGCAACCCAATGAAACACTGAAAAGAGAAAATCTCTCGATAATTAAAATTGCGCGAAAAGCGTACGACCTTGGTTACTCATACGAAAGCAAATATGGGGCTTGTTCTCAATGTGCCATCCTAGCGATTATGGACGCTTTTGGCGATCGTAATGACGCCGTCTTCAAGTCGGCTTTTGGATTTGCTGGAGGGATGGCTAATCTTAGCAAAACGTGCGGAGCTCTTGCAGCGGGTATTATGATGATCAGCCTTGAGCATGGCAGGGAATTGGAAAACCTGACCACGCAGACCGAGGAGGAGAAGCGCGAGTGCATGCAGATGGTGAGAGACCTACATGCTCGATACGTGCAAGAGTACGGGAGCACCGAATGTGCAGATGTCCACATGAAGCTCTTCGGTAGAACTTTCGATCAGTGGGATGAGGAAGAATTCGCCGAGTTCCTACGCCTGGGTGGGCATGATGATAAGTGCACCAAGGTTGTCGGCAACGTCGCCCGTTGGACAGTGGAAATCCTCACCGTACACAGGGGATAATCACTTCCAAAATAAGTAGGTTTCAGTGCTTAACTATGCTCACCGTGTATGACGGTGGGAGAATTTCGAGATTGGAGATCGAAGGGTGGTCGAAAAGAATACTGTTGTGTACAACTCAACCGGGAGACTGAAGCGTGTGCTATTGGGCAAACCGACCCATCATCGAAATATCCCCTTAAGTGACGTTGCGCGCGATCTTGATGATATCGGAATTCAGCGAGATTATGAGATAAAAGTAAAACAACACAAAGAACTTGAAGATGTGTTCACTCAGCTTGGCATTGAAATCAGTTGGGTGCAGTTAGACCCTGAACAAATGCCTTGGCAAATGTTTACTCGGGACTTTGGCGTCAATACCCCACATGGCGTTTTGATCGGTCGGTTCCGCTATCTAGAACGAAAAGGTGAGGAAATTGCTAGCCAGCGAACCTTGGAAGAACTAGGGGAACGCGTTTTACCCGAGCAAATCACTAGAGGCGCCATGGAGGGCGGCGACTGCTTCTGGCTAGACGAGAACACGCTGGTCATTGGGAACGGTAATCGCAGCACTTACGCTGGGTTTGAACATGCAAGAGAGATCCTGTCTGAATATGGGAAACGCGTTCTTATCGTTGAGTTCCTCTCAAAGTGGAATCACCTTGATAATAACTTCGCGCCGCTCGCAGATAAACTGGCTTTAGTCAACGAAGATGCGGTCCCGGATTACCTCTTTGGCATCCTTGATGCGCTAGGTTGGGAGCTCATCAGACTCCCCGGGGAATATGCTCGGACGAGCGAAATCAACTTACTTGCCCTGGGCGACGACAAAGTCCTTTCGTTCAGAGGCAATAGGCTCAACCAAAGGTTGAGGGCAATGGGCCTGGAGGTTTTTGATCCCGAATATAGCTGCTTCGTCGAGCATGGAGGCGGGATTCATTGCTCCACATTTGAATTGGAACGGGAACCATAAACAAACACAATTCTATGTGGGAAAAGGTATTGGGATTGGGGCACATAAAGCGTACTGCTAGCTAGGAGCGAGGACATGATAAAAAAACTTGGATACTTGACAGAAGCTACCATCAGTATCCTCGCAGAAGACTCAATTAGCTTCGACACACCTTTTATGGGTCGATTTGGCTTATCGGTGCTGCTTGAGTTGAAAGCCGAAACCGGTGAGAAGCACATCCTTTACGATACGAATTCAGCTGCCGCACCCATCCTCCACAATCTCAAGATCATGGGTAAGTCCTTGGATATGGTCACTGTAATTTTTCTTTCCCATTGTCACTATGATCACACCGATGGACTGACCGGGATCTTGGAAGCCATCGATCAGCCCATCCCGGTTATTGGCCATCCAGAGATCTTCCGCCCATGCTTTGAGATCAATCCAGATGGAATCCGTCATATCGGGATTGTAGGTCAAAGCCGTGAAGACCTAGAGCAGAAAGGGGCCATCTTCACCCTGACCCAAGCACCGCTTAATTTAATGACTGGGGTGACCACTTCGGGGGAGATCGAAAGGGTGACATCTTTCGAGGTGCTGGAAGACCTTTATACGATTGTGGATGGAAAAGTGATACAGGACCATGAAAGGGATGACTCGGCTATTATTCTGAACTTCGAAGAAGGCCTTGTCATCGTCACTGGTTGCTGTCATGCTGGCATCGTCAATACGATGATCCATGCGAAGAAGATCACCGGGGTGGATAAGATCCACGCTGTTGTTGGTGGTCTTCATTTTATGGATGCAAGCGAAGAGAAAATCGAAAAATCAGTAAAAGCGCTGGATGAAGTGGACTGGGTCTTTGCCGGTCATTGCACCGGATTTGATGGTTTGAGGAGACTTTCGAATGCGTTGGGAGGTCGATTCGCCCCTATTCACACTGGTTCGATGATTCACTTTCCGGTGGAAGATCCCTCAAATCCGGTTACAACAATTCCGACGATTGTTAGGGATCTCCACCGCTCATATCGTGAGTGAGGTTCGCAGTTAAGCACAGATGCGTTATCACCAGGCGTCCCGGTGGACCCGATGTCCTACAAGTTATTGAGGAGGCGATCCCCGAACCCAAGCCTAACGAAGTCCGGGTAAAATATCAGCCGTCTGTGTCGCGCGTGCTGACATTCTCATGCGCAAGAGATTGGACCCGGCTGAAGCTGTCAGCCTTGTATTAAACCTCCTCGCCGCTTACCAAATGCTGCATCGCTTCGCCAATGTCAAGCGTGGCGAGCGCGTCTTATTTCAGGCTGCAGTGAGTGGCGTTGGGACATCCCAACTCCAACTTGAAAGGCTAGCGGAACTAACGATGCATGGAACGGTGTCCAGATGTGAGCATGACATCGTGTAAAACTTGGATGGGATTCTGTTAGATTATCAGCGAGAGGATTTTGTAGAACTTATCATTGACATAGCTCGGCAGATGGGGACTGTTGAATCTGGTTTATCGCCTGGGTCATTTTAAAACAAAACTTACAACTCTTAAGGAGGATAAGAATAATGTCAACCAAGAAGGTGGCAGTGGTAGCCGTAGGCGGAAACTCGCTGATTAAAGATAAGACCCGCAAGACAATTCCTGACCAGTACGCCGCGGCTTCCGAGTCGATGAACCATATTGCCAACATGGTTGAAACCGGATGGGATGTGGTCATTACTCATGGCAACGGCCCGCAGGTTGGCTTCATACTCAGGAGGTCAGAGCTATCTTTGCATGAATTGCACCCAGTACCGCTTGACTACTGTGGAGCTGACACGCAGGGCGCCATTGGTTATATGTTCCAGCAGGCGCTATACAACGAATTTCGCCAGCGAGGCGTCGCCAAACAAGCAGCCACTGTGGTCACCCAGGTGTTGGTGGATAGTAAAGATCCGGCTTTCGAGAATCCAACCAAACCGATCGGTTCTTTCATGGAGCAGGACACAGCCATTAAGCACCGCAGCGAAGATGGCTGGGCAGTGGTGGAAGATTCCGGCAGGGGTTGGCGGCGGGTGGTCCCTTCGCCATTCCCGGTCAAAATCATCCAGGGGGAAGCAATCCAGGCGTTGATCCAAGCCGGATTTGTGGTCATCGGTGTTGGTGGGGGTGGGATACCGGTGGTCGAAGATGAGAACGGCGATCTCATCGGAGTGGAGGCGGTGATCGACAAGGACTTCGCCTCCTCCCTGTTGGCGGCAACAATCCGAGCGGACCTGTTCCTGATTTCGACGGCGATCGAAAAGGTGGCTCTCAACTTCAACAAGCCGGATCAGTGCTGGTTGGATCGGGTTACATTGGCAGAGGCCAAGCAATACCTTGCCGAGGGGCATTTCGCCAAGGGGAGCATGGAGCCCAAGGTGCAGGCTATCATTGGCTATCTGGAGCAAGGTGGTAAGGAGGCGATTGTAACCACCCCGAAAAATATTGGCCGGGCGCTAGCCGGTGAGACCGGGACGCGCTTCATTCGGTAAGCTTGGCGAATGGGAGCGAACATGGTGAAGAGAGCATTTGTCTCGAAAGCGAACTAACGATTTGTCAAACATCAATAGACATGTCTGTGAGGCTGTTGTATCAATGGATTGGCATTTAACCCTTGATGATGTATAAGCAGTAGCACTCATCGACTGTACGGAGCCGAAGGTCCCGAGATCTTCGATTATGCTCCCCTCGACAGCGCTCGGGAAAAGTAGGACAGGCTGTGCCGAGGGTTTCAGCTCAGGCCGAAGTCGAAGGATGGTCGACTGTGCCGGTCAGGATTGACAAAGCACAAGCCTGATGTAGAGGTAACCGTCGGATGGAATTATTGTGCGCATTGTTGCCAAGGATAGAGTAACTGGCCACAATCCGGCCGCGGCTCTGTATACGAACCATTCCTATTACGAGCGTCTTGCTCGTTGGAAAGAAGGAGGGACAAGGGGTAAGAGGTGGCTCCTTCACGATGCCAGACCTCTATTGAGATCGATCGCCGTTGGCAGTCCTAGCTTTGACATGTGAGTGGTGCAGTTTCGCCACGAGGGGGACGCCTGATGGGCCTTTGTGATAGGAGAAATGGAGATGTCGAAAGCAGAGCAGATAGTCAAAGATCTCGTCCGGCACACTTACGGGACTTGGAGGAGGCAAGAGTTATGGAAAAGTCCGTTACTGATTAAAGACGCTGAAGGGGTCTATATATATGATGATGGCGGCAAACGTTACATCGATTTTTCATCGCAATTGATGTGTTCCAATCTCGGCCATAAGAATAAAGTAATCATTGAAGCCATTATCAAACAGGCGGAACGACTTCCTTATGTTGCACCTGGATTTACATCGGAAGCGTCTATTGCTGCCGTTGAGGCCCTGCGGTCTGTCTTGCCGGAGGGTCTACAGAAGTTCTTCTTCTCCACATCTGGGACAGAGGCAAACGAAGCGGCGTTGAAGATCGTCAGACAGTACAAAGCGCCAAGCTACAAGATCCTCTCACGTTACCGCTCGTACCATGGCGCTACACCGGGGAGTATAACCCTCACCGGCGATCCCCGACGAATCCTTGCCGAGAGGGCTCGGTGCACAATAGATGGTATTAGGTTTGCTCCAGATGCTTATTGCTACCGATGTCCTTTTAGTCTCAAATACCCCGAATGCAGTATCCAATGTGCTCATTATGTGGATTACATGATCAAGGAAGAAGGGAATGTGGCTGGCATCATCCTTGAACCCATCGTTGGAACCAATGGACGGATCGTGCCACCCCCGGAATATTTCCCTTTGATCAGAGAGATTTGTGACCGCAACAATATCCTTCTCATCGTTGATGAGGTAATGTCTGGCTGGTTTCGGACTGGAAAAGCGTTTGCAGTTGAACATTGGAATGTGATGCCGGACGTTTTGACCACCGCGAAAGGGTGCACCGCCGCTTACACTCCTGCAGGGGTTACAGTGACCACGCGGGAGATTGCGGATTTCTTCGAGCAAGAGGCTTTCGATCATGGGCACACATACGCCTATCATCCTCTGGTGCTCTCGGCTATTCCTGCGGCAGTGGGAGAGTATAAGCGTCTTATGAAGACCGGTCTTCCCCAGCGGGTTAGCAGGCATCTCAAGCAGAGACTCCACGAACTTGGCGACCGTCATCAGAGCATTGGAGATGTGCGGGGAATAGGGCATTTCTGGGCGCTTGAGCTTGTGAAGAATAGGGAAACGAAAGAACCCTTCAATGTAAAAATGGATAAATTCGGCATGAAGCCTCTGATGACCAGCAAAGTTGCCGGGGATGCGATGAACAGCGGGGTATATGTAGCTGCATGGTATGACACCTTAATCATTGCCCCCCCTCTGATCATCACACAGGCTGAGGTGGATGAGGCTATTGATATCATTGACAAATCGCTGGAAATTGCAGATCGAGAGGCCGTGAATACCGATATCCCTATATCGAAAAGCAGTGAATTCGTAAGTATCTAATCCAGAGTATTAGGAGAGCGATCATGGAGATCAAGAATTTAAAGAATTACATTTCCAGCGAGTGGGTTGAATCTAAATCCAAAGAACTACTGGATGTGCGGAATCCTGCGACTGATGAGGTCATGGCCCGGGTACCGCTTTCGACCGTCGAAGAGGTGGGGGAGGCTGTCCGAGCGGCAAAGGTCGCGTTCCTGGATTGGCGAGAAACCACTCCCTACACCCGCGCACGGTATATGTTCCGGTTGAAGAACCTGATGGAAGAACGGTTTGAGGATCTAGCGCAGATCATTGTGGGTGAACACGGCAAGATAATCGATGAAGCGCGAGGGGAGGTGCGTCGCGGTATAGAAAACGTCGAGGTGGCTGCAGGTGTTCCATCATTAATGATGGGTTACAACATGGAGGATGTGTCGCAGGGGATCGATGAAGAGTGTGTCTACCAACCGGCGGGTGTCTTCTGCTGTGTGGCCCCATTCAACTTCCCCAGCATGGTGCCGCTTTGGTTCTTGCCTTACGCCGTCGCTTGTGGCAACACTTATATCGTCAAGCCTTCCGAGCAGTGTCCGATGAGCCAGAATGCTTTCTTCGAATTGCTTGATGAGGCGGATTTCCCTCCCGGAGTAGTCAACCTAGTGAACGGGGATAAGCGGGTGGTAGATGCGCTATTGGAGCATCCTGACGTGAGGGGGCTCTCTTTTGTTGGCTCCACGCCGGTTGGCAAATATCTCTACGCCAAGGCGGCCGCTAATGGCAAGCGGGCTCAGTGCCAGACAGGGGCGAAAAACTGCCTGGTAGTCATGCCCGACGCAGTGCTGGATAAGACAGTGGCCTCGATCATGACCTCCGCTTTCGGAACCGCTGGGCAGCGCTGTTTATCAGGATCGCTTGTAGTGGCGGTGGGTGATGTTTATGAGCCGTTGAAGGATCGACTTGTAGAGTCGGCTGCTCGTATCAAGGTCGGTGATGGGCTAGATGAGACGGTGCAGATGGGGCCAGTTGTCTCTCAGAAGGCACTCGTTCGGATTTTAGGCTATGTAGATAAGGGGCTTGAGGAGGGAGCAAGACTAATCTTGGATGGTCGGGGGATAAAAGTGGAAGGCTATCCGAACGGCTACTTCATCGGTCCGACGATCTTTACCGATGTAACACCGGAGATGACCATTGCCCAAGACGAGATATTTGGGCCAGTATTGGGTATCATCCGCGTCGCTGACTTCGACCAGGCAGTGGAGGTGATCGATAGATCTCGGTATGGCAATGCGGCATCGCTCTTCACGGCTAGTGGAAAACTGGCGCGCGAGTTTAAATACCGCGTGCAAGCGGGTAACATCGGCATCAATATTGGTATCGTTGCCCCTATTGCGTCATTTCCGTTCAGCGGGATGAAGGACTCGTTCTTCGGCGATTTGCATGGGCAGGGGAGGGATGCGATTGAATTCTTCACCGACCGGAAGGTAGTTATCACTCGTTGGTTCTAACAACTGATGTGAAGTAGGTATTGGAGGAATGACGATGAACTTGGCCACCTTCGGAGCCATCATGAGCTTTGGGTTGGATCTAGAGCAGCAGGCAGCTGCCTTCTACGAGACCGCCGCACGTGGAGCGCTGAAGGGACCTTTTATCCACCTGGCCAGGGGCGCACGCAAGCGTGCAGTGCGGATGGAACGTGCACGGCGAGAGGGCGTCGCCGAGATGATCTTGGAGCCGATCACCGGGATGGATGGGGATGACTATAGGGTGGAGCTTTCCCTTAATACTGATGAAGCCGGATTACTGAAACAAGCGATTGCATTGGAGGAAGCCACCTACCGCTTCTACCTGGACGCAGCGGATAAGATACCGGTGAGGGAGGTCGCTCGTACCTGCAAGCGTATGGCGCAGGAAAGTGAACAGCAAAAGACGGAGTTGGAGGAACTGCAATCCTGCCACGAGGATGTCCAAGAGACAAAGCAATAAGGTAGCAGAAACGTTATACCGTAGTTGAAAAAAGCATAAAAGGATCAATTTGCGATATTTTCACGTCAGGTTTATGTTATGCTCTCACGCTTTGGCGCTACAGGCCTACTCGGGCTTACTTGACCCACGGCGCCAGTCCGGGTTAATGTTCCCCGCTCCTTGGGCATTCGTAAATCCAAGGAGCGGGAATAACCTTACGCTTAGGAGGGGCAGGGTTTCTCGTTGCTACACTGAGCACATATTTGCTAAAGCAAGTTCGCTCACGCTGCATACTATTCGATAGGAATTTCCTTGAAGCGTGCATCCATGTCGACACCCTGGCTGCGGCGAACGGCACGGGCGATGAAGTACCAGACGGCACCGACTACGAAGACCGCGACAAACATAGCCATGGAAATTGGGGAGTTTGCCCCGTAGTCGACATCAACAATCACACGGTAGACGATGAAGCCCATGCCAATGGATCCCAAAAGCCCAGTGATGGTCATGAGCGGGATGCCTGCGATCTCAATCTTGGCCGGCGAAGCTTCGTAGACCTCACGCTTGAGGAAGGGGAAAATCGCAGCGACGAAGATCGTAACTGTGAATACAATACCCATACCAGCCATCCCCTGCAAGAACCGAATCCAGTCTGTGAAGGAATAGACGGCTAGCGTGATGATCGCGATTACAGCAGTCACGATGATGGCATTAGTCGGAGAGCGATATTTCTCTGAGACCTTTCCGAGCCATTCCGGTGCCATTCCATCGATACCCCATGCCAACAAGCCGCGCGTTCCGTAGATCGCCGTCGATGCAGCAACGTACGTCGTCATGACGATCACAGCGAAATTGATAATGATCGTCAGAATGACGTTGTTTGCCATGATTGAGGCAAGCATCGAAATCCATGGATAAGGCAGCGGGAATTTTTCGGGGGTTATTGTGCTCACCCAACTGATGGCCAATAACCCTTCCTGGCTGATAGCAACGCGAGCCAAGAAGCCGGTGAGGAGAATGAGAACGCCGCCGATGATCTGCGCAAATGGAATGGCGATCAACTGGCCGCGAGTGACATTCTTGATTTCACCGCTGAAGGCAGTAGAAAGCACTGCGAAGAAGACGGACCATGCGGGCCAGATTGTGAAGAACAGAGTCATCTTCCAATCAATTAGGGGCAGTAGATCTACGCCATCCGCGCGCGCAGTGTCCAATAGTGTAGTATAGGCACCTGTGCCGAAATATTCATCATAGGTGCCTGCGAAGCTGAAGGTTCCGGTGCTACCCAGGACAAGCACCAGGAGGAAGACGATATAGGCAGCAATCGCCAATCCGAAAAGCCATTTCTGAACCTTGAAATAGACTCTCATGCCACGGTGCAGTTGGTAGCTGAATAGGATAATGACCGCGGCCCCGAAGATAAACCAGCCTGGAGGTGTATCGAACCATAAGCCGAGGTTGAAGAGGGCATCGCTGTCGAGTTGTAGCCCCAGGGCTGCAAAGAGGGGTGCCACACCGAACGTGGTGCCAAATTGGACGATGGTGCCGGTGAAGAAAATCTGCCAGAAGGTGTTACTGAAGCTGGCGACGAAGCCGATAAACGGATGGGTCGCACGCGATAGTGGCACATATTCGCCGCCAGATCGTGGGTAAACTGATGTGAATAGGCCATACGTGACGCCTTCTAACAGGGCAATCACGACAGCAATTACCGTGGCCACTTCCATCTGCGCTCCTGGGTAGAAGACCCAATAAGCGATCTGGAAGAACCCGAAGGTCACGGCAAGCTGCACGAGGCAGTAGAAAAATGTGTCAAAGGTACTGATGGATCTTACGAGCCCTGAGCTTGTTCTGGCGAAGATACCGCTTGATGTCTTTTCGGTCGCCATTTCGGACATATGAAATTCTCCTTTTGGTGATGATATTATCCCGTTACGAGATTCACATTGACCAAACCTTCTTCAGGATCAAGATCGATAATCGCTCCTCTCAATATGCACTCCGCATATTCACTGCCTGGGTTGACGAGCGTAGTCCTTCCCAGTTTCCGGATACCTGCGGATTCATGGATATGACCATGAAGCCCGAGCATGGGTTGATATTTTAGGATCGCATCACGGGTTGCTGTGCTGCCGACAGGGACCATTTTGGGCGTACCCGTGGGGTCCAGCACCATTTTCATGTCTTCCGTGAGTTGTGGAGCCTCATCAATGCCCGTATCATAGGGGGGGACATGGATGTCAAAAATGGCTCGATCCATGTTGCTGATTTGACTTGCCACGGCTTCGATCTTGGTAGCCAATTCTTCTTCGCTAATGTCTCGTGGGCAATTCCAGGGTGTGATATTGCCATAGCCCATCCCTAATAGCTTGAAGTCATTCCCCAGATCGACGACTCTTCCGTCATGCATTTCGACGATTTCCGATGCTGCTAGGGCATCATCCACATCGAAGATGTCGTCATTCCCGGCGGAAATAAAGCAGCGCACATTCTGTCCTCGCAGGGTTTCATCCGCCATTTCCATCCATTGCTCCACTCTTTCGACAAGCAATTTCTTAAAAAGGCTATCAAGGCGAGAAGGATCCTGCTGATATCCTTCGTACTCCTCCTGGGTCATGTCGATCACGTATTGCCCCGTGTTGGCGATTTGTTTCTTAAGGGCTTCGATGTCTTTTTCCTTCTTTAACTTGCGCTTTCTGCCCATGAATGTGGCTTCCACGCGGCCATTGGGTAAATGGATGATGGGGACGATAAACTTACCGGTGATGTCACCTCCGATGATGATGATGTCCACCTGGTAGTATTTCGGAGTGGCCAGGAATTTCCGCCAGCATTTTTCGGAACCATGAAGATCAGAAGCATAGTAGATACGCATACGGGAATCTACCTCCTATCGTGGAAAAGCTCTCGATGTACTTCATGGTTGTTGGGCATTGGCTGTCAAACTGAAAATTTTTCTGACGCTCTCTCGGTTACATCCCGTACCAGGCTGTGGCTCCACCATCTGCAACAATAATCGCACCGGTTATATAAGACGAGGCGTCGGTTGCCAAGAATAAAGCGACCTCGGCGATTTCCTCCGGAGTAGCAAATCGTTTCAGAAGAATGGGCTCCGTCTGGGCTTTTTCTAGTTCTGCCGGATCATCTGCCTGTTCAAACATCTGATCCAGCATGGGAGTCGCGACGGGGCCAGGCGCCAGGCAGTTCACGCGAATCCCATAGGGGGCGCAATCGATAGCAAGTGCGCGCGTCATGTTGATAATCCCGCCTTTGGAAGCGCAGTATGCGACCATTTTACTTGCACCCACCGTACCCAATTCAGAGCCAGTAAGGATGATCGTTTTCCCGCTGGATTCGATCAATGCCGGGATCCCGTATTTGGCCAGGTAGAAATTCCCTCCCAAGTTGACATCGATGGTACGGCGCCAGGTCTCGATTGAAGTCTCGGGGGCCGTACCCGAGGGCAGAATGCCGGAATTGCCGAACAACACATCGACATGCTTAAAATGCTTGAGGGTCTGTTTAATTAGATTCTCAACTTGCGCGGGATCAGAAACATCAGTCTTAACGAAGAGCACCTCGCCATTGCTGTCCTTGCGGACTTCTTCAGCTATGCTTGCCCCTGCATCCTCGTTTCGGGCACCAATGACGACTTTGGCACCTTCGTGCGCGAAGAGCAAGGTGGAGGCCTTGCCGATACCGGATGTTCCCCCGGTGATAATGACGACTTTATCTGACAGTCTTCCGCTGGTCATGATTGTGAACCTTGCTGTTCGCTCAATATAATCCTTCCTCAAGTAGCTGGTTTGCTTATGGAACGAGTTCGGACTGCCACATTATCGGTGAACATCGTAGACATTACCGACCTCATCGTACCAACGTATCCGAGTTCCGATGGCCGCACGCAGCTTCCAATGGAGGCTCTTCGGCTCGGCTTCTATATGCCTGATAAGTTCATCCACTTTAATTTTTATGTTATGGCGCGTCGATGTATCGATGACCTCGTAGCGACCCACCCACTGTTGCAGGGCATTCAGATTAGTTATTGCTGTGTAGTAAAAGCCCCAGTCATCGCTAAAAACTTTTCGGAGATAACTTACATCCACGACCTCACGGCCATCCGTACCTAGTTCATGCTCGACCAGTAGAGCGATCAAGTCCTTGATGTCCTTCTCGGTGATCTTTTGTATCTGAAGCTTGCTGAGCAGTAAATCGACCAGGCTAATTGTGGGATAGTCCAATTCGAGTCTGCCACGGAAGTCAAGTGTGTGTGACATTCTGAGCTGATCGAGGAAGATTTCCGCCATAATTTGTTCCTCTCGTTGGTGGTAGATCAGCCGTTGAACTCCATATTCCAAACTGTAAGCTACGGAAGGATCGATCTCATAACCTAAACTTGTAAACATACGGTTGGATTGAGCCTGCTCATCAGAGTAGCCCATGAAGTCAATATCTTGCGTGGGAACTCGTTCCAATAGATCAAGTATTCCGCCGGGTTCTTGGATGTGATCGCGGATGGCAAGTGATCCGAGGAGGCGTAGTGTCACCCCTTGCTTTGCACCCTGGTCAACAAGCTGCTTTGCTAATTTAAGAAGTTCATCCGGGTTCATATAGATAACTCCAAGGATGGTATTATGATATTATAGAAGCGCATATGAATTAAGGGAAATTATGCCGCCAAAATACTATAATTTCGAAAACCTGTCAAGCCATTTCTTTTTGTTCACTAAATTTAGGATAGCAATATCCCGGCAACACCAAAGTCTACGACAAGTTATGTAGCCAGGAGAAAATCCTTGATCTATATGGGCAGTATGGTAGGATCCACATCAGCCCAAAGCCTCGGCCAATCCGGTTGCATGAATTCCATCATTCAAGATCGCTGCCAGGATGACCTATTTCCCCTGATATACCGCTGATTACTTACAGACGAATAAACATTCCGAGAAGCACAGTATATATTTTAACCAAGTTTTTCAACTAAAGGCGATAATTCGCGCAATTTGATAAGACCATTTAGCTATGTGTCCGACCGTTCTACAATCGTACTAAGTTGAGTAGTTACGTTGAGTAGAAGTATATACCGCCATTGACTTTCCCTTCCCCAGTACACGAGGGGATAGGATGCATTGATGTGGAAGGTGTAAAAAAAACCTTACCAGTGAGTAATCGGTGGGTGTGCACCTGCGTTTCCATAATGGTGTTCTCATATGTTTGTAGAATCTATAACAAGAAACCTGGCAGCCCTTAATCTAAGGTCAAACTAAAGGCTTGCTGCATGGTAGTCTACTTAGTGTTGTTAGATCTTCTAAATAGTCCGGCTAAAAAGCCAAGGATCGCGCCTCCCATGACAAAGTTTTGAGCGGGACCTACGTAAATAATGAAAGAAATCAACCACCAACTAATCAAACACAAAGCAGCACATATAACAGCCCCCAGAATTGCGTATCCTAATCTCTTCATATTGCCTCCCCTGCAGTTTTAGTGGTCCTTTTAGACACTACGCCATGCACGGCTTTTTAATTCTAGATATAGACAGAAATCGTCACAACCTCATCAGACACTCGTCTGAGCTCTCATTCTCCCTTCACTTTTCACCCCCACATTGGCATCTTAATCCCATGTCGGCGAGCAGCCTCGATGGCTTCTTGGTAACCGGCGTCGGCATGGCGAACAATTCCCAACCCGGGGTCAGTGGTCAACACCCGTATAAACCGACGGGCGGCTTCGGGCGTGCCATCGGCGACGATCTGGTTGAATCTGAGCCCGGCTCGGGCGCGATCGCCATATCCCAGCCAGCAAATGCGGGGCGGCAGCCCCTGAAAAGGGATTTTCTCGCGCGCCAACTTCAACCATCGGTGTAAATGTTGGTCTTAAGGGAAGAGCTCCATTACCACCTCATCGGTGCAGTAGATATCCTCTGGCTCACCTGAGTGCGCCACCCAACGGAAGGGTCCCTTACCTTCGAAAAATAGTGGACGGATATAGGCGGGGACAAATCACGGGTAGGTGAAAGCCTGCTTGACGCCAGCGTCGTAGGCCCGCTGGCGTAAGTTGTTGCCATAGTTAAACACCTCCGCCCATGCCGGCCAGCCCGGCAGTCAGCACGAACCTACCCTTCAATGAGTTCCAGCCCCGTAGTCGGGCGAGCAAGCCGAGGGCCTTGTAGGTGCCCTGTAGGATCCCTTGAGTGCCGATATATATCCAGGAGACGGCTGACATCTGGCCGTACATAATTAGACCTTTAGCGGCCAACTCGTTGAAGTGCTCCTGGGTCGCCCAGTGGGACACAAGATTGGAATTGGCAATCAGAACGCGGGGCGCGTCTTTATGGGTTTTAAAGATAGCCACTGGTTTTGCCGGATTGGACCAGCAGGGTTTCGTCGTTTTCTAGCTCCTTGAGCGACTGGAGGATGGTCTCAAAACTAGCCCAATCGCGGGCAGATCGGCCGTGTCCGCCATAGACTATCAATTCTTACGGTCGTTCAGCTACCTCAGGGTCGAGGTTGTTTTGGATCATACGATAGGCGGCTTCAGTGAGCAAGGATTTGCATGTAAACTCAGTTCCGCGCACCTTTAAACCTTGAATTAGGTAAATCCTTATGGGTTAGAAAAAATAAAAAAAACCGCAACCGTGTGCACTTTGAATGTTGGAATTAGGGCGCGGCGAGAAGGAAGATATTTTCTGTTGGTTAAGGCTATCGTCGATGGAGTGATAAATCCTATCTCTTACTGCACGGTTAATTTACCGAAGTCGGTCGACGCTAATTTATCAACCAGTTCAATCTGAGCTTCGCGCCATATCTTATGCACCGGGCACTCGTCGCCGAAGGGGCATTTGTTGGGGTCAGGAACACATTCGTTTAGGGTGATCGGGCCATCAATGGCTTCAATTACTTCAAGCAGGGTGATATCGTTTGATGGGCGAGCAAGGGTGACTCCACCGCGGGCGCCGCGTGATGTTTGAACAATACCAGCCACGGAAAGCTGAGAAACGATTTTGGCCAAAAAGGAAGAGGGAATTACCTGCTTCTGCGCTATCTGGCTGGTCGAGGCACGATATCCATTATTCAAGCCGGCCAGGTACAGCACCGCACGAACCGCATAGTCCGCCTGCCGTGTAATCTGCATCTTATCCTCCTGCTCGATCGCCTTACTCAACCCTTCAAGATAGGAATTATCTGGTTCACGGTCAGTGTATGCTTAGCTCACAGATGCGGCAAGTGAATTGTGTCACCGTGGCAGTATGACCTTTTACGAGAGGCAGGTATTGCTTGGCGGAGTAGGCATGGTATGATTGCGCCAATATTGAGCGGTGCTGCTGCCCATCGAGAGGAGGTAATGTGAAGAACATCACGGTAATTGGTGTCGGATACGTGGGCTTGGTTACGGCTGCCTGCTTCGCCGATTTGGGGAATCGCGTTATCGGGCTAGACATCGACGAGGACCGTATCGCCGGTCTCAAGCGGGGGGAGATACCAATTTACGAGTCTGGCCTGGAGGAGATGGTCACCCGTAATGCCGGTGCAGACCGTCTGAGTTTCACCACCTCCTACCCAAAAGCCTTGCGGGAGGCTGAGTTTGTATTCATCGCGGTGGGTACGCCCTCCGGCGTGGATGGGGAAGCCGATCTGAAGCACGTGCGGGCGGCGGCCGAATCCATCGCCAGCGCGATGGTGGCGCCGCTGATAGTGGTGAACAAGTCAACCGTTCCTGTCGGCACCGGGGACTGGGTGGCGGACGTCATCCGCACCCATCAACCTAAACCAATCCCCTTCTCGGTGGTATCCTGTCCGGAGTTTCTACGTGAAGGCTCAGCGATCTTGGACTTCATGAACCCAGCCCGTACCGTTTTAGGATCTCTCGATCCTGAAGCGGCGGAGCAAGTCGCCCAACTGCATCTACCGTTACGAGCTCCGATAATCATCTCCGACCTTCGTACGGCGGAGATGATTAAATACGCATCCAATGCCTTCCTGGCTGCTCGCATATCCTTTATCAATGAGATCGCCAATATCTGTGAGGCGTTGGGGGCTGACGTTAAAGAAGTCGCTACTGGCATGGGGTATGATCCCCGAATCGGTCCCCACTTCCTTGAAGCGGGGTTGGGGTACGGTGGTTCATGCTTCCCTAAGGATGTCATGGCGCTAGCCCACATGGCGGCTGAACAGGGTCGCCACCCGCAATTGCTGCAAGCCGTGATGCTTATCAACGACGATCGTCGTCGGTTATTGATCGAGAAGGTGCGCGAATTGATTGGAGACCTAGAGGGGAAGGTTGTCGGGCTGCTTGGTTTGACCTATAAGCCGAATACCGACGACATGCGAGAAGCGCCTTCCCTGGAGATCGCCCGTCGCTTGGTGGAGAACGGCGCGCAGGTTCGGGCATATGATCCGGTGGGGATGATGCGCACGGCGACGATTATGCCCGAGTTGATCATGGCTGAAGACGTATACGCGTTGGCCGAAGGATGTGACGCGTTGGTAGTGTGCACGGAGTGGAATGAGTTTATGCACCTTGATCTGGAGCGAGTCCATAAGGCAATGCGCCAGCCGGTGATCGTCGATGGTCGCAACATTTACGATCCGGTCGAAATGGCGCGACTCGGCTTTCACTACCGGGGTATCGGGAGGGGATACGGACCGGATGGACAACCTATCGAGGAAGTCCCACCCGGTGAGGTCCGGGAGCAATGAGCCAGGTCCGAGAATCTATCCTTCGGACACGTTTGCGCAATGGGTTGGAGGTCCGGCTTAAGGAAGTCCATACTGCCCCTCTGATCAGCAGTTGGGTGTGGTATCGCGTCGGTTCACGCCATGAGCATGCGGGTATCACGGGTATATCTCATTGGGTAGAACACATGCAATTCAAGGGCACGCCGAACTTGCCAGCCGGGGTGCTCGATCGAGCAATTTCGCGCGATGGCGGCTACTGGAACGCGCTTACTTGGTTGGACTGGACTTCCTACTTCGAAACCATGCCTGCTGACCGAATTGATCTGGCGCTCCGCTTGGAGGCTGATCGCATGGTCCATAGCGAGTTCGCGCCCTCGGAGGTCAAGTCGGAACGGACGGTGATCATATCTGAGCGTGAGGGTCACGAGAATGAGCCCACATATCGCCTGACGGAGGAGGTGCAGGCGGCTGCCTTCCGAGTCCATTCCTACCATCACAGTGTCGTGGGGGACATGGCTGATTTGCGGACCATAACCCGTGACCAACTCTATGAACATTATCGTCGATACTATGTACCCAGTAATGCCGTGTTGGCCATAGCCGGCGACTTTCGCACGCGGTCGATGCTCAAGCGCATCCGTGAATTGTTCGGTCCCATCCCACGTCAACCGCGACCGGAGCACCATTCTCGTCTTGAACCCCCTCAAACCGGTGAGCGTCGGGTGACAGTCGAGGGACCAGGAGAGACCTCCTTCCTGGAAATAGCTTATCGCGCGCCGCTCGCATCTGACCCTGATTTCCACCCCCTGGCTGTGCTAGATAGCGTGTTGACCGGAGCCTCGAATCTAAATTTCTTCGGGGGAGGTATTTCAAATAAGACTTCGCGTTTGTACCGGGCGCTGGTTGAAGGGGAGGTAGCCGCAGCCGTGCGTGGAGGGCTGTCGGCGACGGTCGATCCCTATTTGTACTCGATCAACGTGATCGTCCGGCCTGATCACACACCGGAACAGGCCTTGGAGGTTCTCGACGGCGAGGTGGCGCGCCTCCTGGATCAACCGATTGAAGCCGAGGAGTTGACCAAGGCCATCAAACAAGCTCGTGCCCTGTTCGCCTACAACTCTGAGAGCATTACCAACCAAGCTTTCTGGATGGGCTTCAGTGAGATGTTCGCTGATTATGCTTGGTTTGAAACTTACCTCGAACGCCTATCCATGGTTACCCCGGAGGATGTCCTGAGTGTGGCGAGCAGGTATCTACTCCCGACGAAGCGGGTGGTGGGGATGTACTCCCCCATGATGGATGATCGAGGTGGCTAAACAAGGCTTCTCTCTCCCCAAGCTCGACGTGCGCGCCCTGCCTGGCCCGGGAACGACTTTACGGCGTGAACTCCCCAACGGGATTGTGGTCCTGGCGCGAGAAAATTTTTCAAGCCCCTCGGTTGTTATCTCTGGCTTTCTGCAGGCTGGATCGCTGGGCGAGTCGCGTTCACGAGCAGGTCTTGCTCACATTACGGCTTTGGCTCTGATGCGGGGCACGAAGGAACGATCGTTCCGACGGATATTTGAATCGATTGAATCGATTGGCGCTGGCCTCAGCGTGGTCGCGGGGACCCATAGTACTATCTTCCAGGGAAAGGCTTTGGTCGAGGATCTAAGTTTGTTGCTAGAGCTTCTAGCCGATGTTCTGCGCAATCCGGCGTTCCCAGAGTCGCAGGTTGAGAGGTTGAAAGCTGAGCAGTTGACCGCACTTGCCATCCGCGATCAGAATACCGGTGCCCGGGCGCAACTCGCCTTTGATGAGTTGGCGTATCCGAACCACCCTTATTGCTTGCCGCCAGCCGGCTACCGGGATACAGTCGCTGAATTTGCATCGGCGGATCTGCGAGACTTTCACCGCCAACGTTTTGGACCACAAGGTATGGTGATTGCGGTGGTAGGCGCGGTGGCGGTTGAAGAAGCCGCGGCTGCTGTCGCAAACAGTCTGGGCAATTGGCGCAATCCACAGCAACCATCCCAACCGGAATTGCCGCCAATACACCAACTATCGGGGTTGCTTCGGAGGGTTGTGCACCTGCCCGGTAAGAGCCAGTGCGATATTGTACTCGGAGCACCTGGACCGAGTCGTTTTGATGATGATTATATGGCTGCTGCGCTGGGGAACAGCATACTTGGGCGTTTCGGTATGTATGGGCGGATTGGCGATGCAGTGCGTGAATCAGCTGGGTTGGCTTACTACGCCTATAGCACGCTGGGAGGTGGGCCCGGACCAGGTCCATGGCAGGTGATTGCCGGCGTCAACCCAGTTGGAGTGGAGCAGGTGATCGAGTTAATCCGGGTTGAAATAAAACGCTTGGTTACCCAGCGTGTGACCAAGGGGGAGTTGATTGATAACCAGGCCAATTTTATCGGTCGATTACCGTTGCAACTTGAGACAAACGAAGGTGTCGCTGGCGCATTACTTCATATCGAACGCTATGCTCTGGGAATGGATTACTACCACCGTTATCCTGAAATTGTGACGTCGGTCACTCGTGATCAGGTGATTCAAGCGGCAAGGCGATTCCTCGACCCTGATCGTTTAGCAATCACCATTGCCGGTTCCATGGATGAGGGGGATAAGGAGTGATCCGGTCCGGAGTAGACCTGATCGAAATTGATCGCATCGACCGGGCGATCCTGCGCCATGGCCAACGTTTCTTTGACCGTTTCTATACATCTCAGGAACTGATCGACGCTCAGGGACATACACCTGCATTGGCGGCGCGTTTTGCTGCCAAAGAAGCCGTTGCTAAGGCTCTGGGGACAGGTATTGGGGACATTGGTTGGAAGGATATTGAGATTGTTAATGACCCCCGCCGCCAACCCGTACTTCGTCTCCATGGCCGAGCTAGTAGGTTGGCTGATTCGCTCGGCATAACGGCCTGGTCGCTCAGCCTCAGTCACACTCACCAACACGCTGTGGCGGTAGTCGTGGCTCTCCAAGTCTGGTCGGAGTTTGGAGGCGACGAAAGAAACATGGAGGTGTGATGATATCCAGCTCGATTGAGCCGGGCATGGTGGCGGAGGCCACCCAGAAAGTCACTTGCGAATTGACCGCGTTACATGTTGGCAGTGGGGATCTGCAGGTCTACGCCACGCCAGCCATGGTTGCATTAGTTGAGCAAACCTGTACTTCAATGGTGATGCCTTTGCTGCCGAAGGGTCAGACTTCGGTGGGCACAGAGTTGCACATCCGCCATCTAGCGCCCACACCTATGGGTGGGATGGTTCGTATTCGGGCTGAGGTGGTTGAAGTCCGGGATAACCTGATCACTTTCGATGCTCGGATTTGGGATGAAGTAGAGTTGGTCGGTGAAGTGGAACATCAACGGGCGGTCATCGGTGTGGAACGGTTTATGCGACGTGTAGATGCGAAATCTATCAAAAGGAATGAGAGCAGCCGAGATATCCATCCTAAATATTCTTGATCGCGGTTGTGAGCTTGAAGCCAACGTCTTATGCTCCTGACTTTGACGGATCATTAGCGTCATGTTATACTCCAAACCGCTCCCGCTAGCGGCTGTGAGACTGGCGGGAGAAATTCTGCCCCGTAGGGGTAAATTCGCACGTCTCCAGATCGGGTTGGGCGTGCCGGTAAGCCAGCCGGTTCCAACTCGGGTGGAAGGAGACGGAGGTCTAACGCAGAGGAGGTTACAGCCCCATGGCTATCGTTACTATGAAAGCCCTCTTAGAGACGGGGGTACACTTTGGGCACCGCACTCGAAAGTGGAACCCGCGTATGAAACCGTATATCTTCACCGAGCGCAACGGCATCCATATCATCGATCTCCAACAAACGCTCGCAACGCTTGAAATCGCCTATGGTTTGGTCCGGGATACGATCGCCGCTGGTGGTCGGGTGTTGTTTGTGGGGACCAAGCGGCAGGCTCAGGAGACAATCGAGCTTGAAGCCAGGCGCTGTATGATGCCCTATGTCAACGCTCGTTGGCTTGGTGGAACGCTCACCAACTGGCGAACCATTCGCAGCCAGATCGATGAAATAGAAGGCCTAGAACGTCGACGTGATGCGGGTGAGTTTGAGCTATTGACGAAGAAAGAAGCCTTAAGCTTGACCCGCAGGATTAACAAGCTTGAGGAGCGCCTGGGTGGTATTCGGGAGATGGTTTCAATCCCCGATTTGTTATTCGTGGTTGACGTTCGACGCGAGGAGACTGCTATTCACGAGGCAAACCTCCTCGGTATTCCGGTCATCGCGCTGGTTGATACCAACTGTGATCCTAGGAATATCGATTACGTGATACCCTCCAATGATGATGCAATTCGGGCTATTAAACTAATGGCTTCCAAGATCGCCGACGCTGTACTTGAAGGTAAAGCACTGAGAAAGGACATGGAGGAAGAGGCGGAAGAAGAATTCCTGCCAATGGATCTGGAGGCGATGGCTGAGATTGAAATGACCGATGAAGAACTCTTGGGTGAAGCCACACTTGCCAAGCTTCAAAGCGGAGCTTTCGACGATCAATTGGTATTAGAATCTGATCAACCAGCTCTTGAAGAGCTCGAAGCCGAGCTTGAGATCAAGGGGGAAGGTGAGCAGGAAGAAGCTCAATTGCCGGATGAAGCTGAGGAAGAAAAACAAGGTGAAACCCAAGCTTCGAACGATTCTGGAGTGAGCGAAGTAGCAGAAGATGTAAAGGAAGACGGGGAATGACGATCTCAGCTGAGTTGATTAAAGAACTCCGCCAGAAGACGGGATCAGGGGTGCTTGCATGCCGAGAGGCGCTTAAAGAATGCGGCGGCGACCTTGAAAAGGCGGCCATTTTGTTGCGCGAGCGAGGTTTGGCTACTGCTGCCAAACGGGCTGATCGCGAAACACGTAACGGCGTGTTGGATTTATATAACCATGGTGAAGGGCGTGTGGGTGTGATGGTGGAGGTTAATTGCGAAACGGATTTTGTCGCTCGCACGGAAGTATTCCGGAACTTGGCTCACGAGGTCGCGCTGCAGATTGCAGCTAATTCCCCGCGCTGGATCCGGTCTGAGGATGTACCGGAGGCAGTGATCGAGGAGGAGCGCCAGAAAGCCCGTAAGTGGGCGCGGGAGGGCGGCAAGCCGGAAAATGTCATTGATCGCATCGTGGAGGGCCGGCTGAGGAAATTCTTTGATGATAACTGCCTTCTACATCAGATATACATTCGCGACGATACGCAGACGATCGAAGAGTTGCTCAAGGAGACGATCGTTTCCACCGGCGAAAACATCACCATCCGGCGCTTTGAGCGCTGGACCGTGGGTGAGGAGCTTGAGTAGCGTCTTCGGGCCAATTGAGTGTTGGCCCGATTTCTTATCGATCAGAGATAGGAGGTCATCATAGAGGCCACGGCGAAAAAGCCAGTTTATCACCGCATCCTGCTCAAACTTGGAGGGGAGGCCCTCGCCGGTCCTCAGGGGATAGGGATCGATCCCCATCGGGCAGAGGATCTAGCGGCGGAGATACAGCGGGTGCGCGCCATGGGTGTGCAGGTCGCTATAGTTATCGGCGCTGGAAACCTATGGCGAGGTCGTGATGGAATTGCACGGGGTATGGAGCGAGCCACCGCAGACTACATGGGTATGTTGGGTACGGTGATGAACTCGATGGCGCTCATGGATGCGCTTGAGCGTTCGGGAGTGGTCACGCGAGTGATGTCGGCCTTGGAGATGCGGGCTGTGGCCGAACCTTATATTCGCCGGCGAGCGATCCGGCACCTGGAGAAGGAGAGAGTGGTGATTCTCGGTGGAGGCACAGGTAATCCCTACTTTTCTACCGATACCGCCGCAGCTTTGCGGGCGATGGAGATCGAAGCCGACATCGTGATTAAAGCCACCAAGGTGGACGGCGTGTACGACACCGATCCGGAGCAGGATTCTAATGCCAAACGCTTTGATCATTTAACTTATATCGAGGCGCTCAATCGTCGATTGCAAGTTATGGATAGCACAGCCATATCTCTCTGTATGGACAACAACCTGCCGATCCTCGTGATGAACATGTGGCTAATGGATAACCTGATTAATGCGGTGCTCGGGGAACAGGTGGGTACAATCATCTCTGACTGAGGATTTAAATTGGACTGCATTTAATGTAGGACTTTTTCTACCATCCTTGTGCTTGCCCATAAGAGACCGATCAATCTAAAAATAGCTGGCTTTGTGTGGGGAAATTGTGGATTGGACTCATCGTGGGGAGGGGTATCGCATTTTCTCATATTTTGCGTTATCCTATAAGGGTAACTTCCCAATGGCTTGAGATCCCGCCTTAGGAGTATCCTTATGGTCAAAGATGCCCTGATCGAGGCTGAATCCCGCATGAAAGGCGCGGTTCGCGCCTTCGAACATGACTTGGCCACCATCCGCACAGGTCGCGCTTCCCCAGCGCTGGTTGAGCGGTTGTCGGTGGAATACTATGGAAACCCGACGCCGTTGATGCAACTAGCAACGATCTCAGCGCCTGAGCCTCGTTTGTTAACCATCCGACCATTCGACCCAGGGAGCCTGAAAGGGATCGAACGGGCCATTCTAGCCTCCGACCTGGGTCTGAACCCGAACAATGATGGAAAAATGATCCGTCTTATTATTCCTCCCCTGACAGAGGAGCGTCGCCACGATCTGGTACGAGTAGTGCGTAGCCGGACCGAGGAAGCGAGGGTTGCGGTGCGTAATATACGCCGGGATATGTTAAACGACATGCGGGAGTTCGAGCGGGAGAAGCTAATCTCGGAGGATGAACTAAGACGCGGTGGGAACGATCTCCAAAAGGTGACTGATAGCTATATCGATCAAATTAATGAAATTTGCCAGAGAAAAGAAACTGAAGTCCTCGAGGTCTAACGCGACCACACATATCATGACTGACGTAAAACCATTTGAGTTGCCGGATAAGATTCCGATGCATGTTGCCATTATCATGGATGGGAATGGTCGTTGGGCGCGGGCTCGTGGGCTGCCCCGTATGGCGGGACATCGCGCGGGGGTCGATAATCTGCGCCGGGTGCTGGAAGCTTGTGTCGAATTCGGCATCCAATATCTGACGATCTATGCTTTCTCTACTGAGAACTGGGAACGTCCGGTGGATGAAGTTCGTGGATTGATGAATATCCTGGAGGAGGTAATCGACCGCGAGTTGCAGAAATTGAATGAAAATGGCGTGCAGTTACGGCATATTGGTCGGCTGGAACGTTTGCACCCGAAGCTACAAGAAAAAGTCCGCCACGCCATCGAGTTGACCCGGAATAACCAGAAGTTGGTGCTCAATATCGCCTGGAACTACGGTGGGCGCGCTGAGATCGTAGATGCCATCCGGCGGATTGTGGCTGACGGCATATCCCAAGCCGAGGTTGAAGAAGACCTAGTCAGCCGCTATCTCTACACCGCTGATTGCCCAGACCCTGATCTTATTATCCGAACTTCTGGCGAGTTACGGGCAAGCAATTTTCTGATCTGGCAGGGCGCGTATTCCGAGTGGTACACCACCTCCACATATTGGCCCGATTTCGACCGAGAGGAACTTCTCAAGGCGCTGTGCGACTACGCAAGCCGTGAGCGTCGTTTCGGCCGTGTACCCAGGCCTGTCTCTCCGAAGTAACATGCTGCGCGAGCGCATCGTAGTCATCATCTTTCTCCTGCCGTTTGTACTTTGGGTGCTTGTAGATGGCAATTGGCTTTTCTTAGTAGCAATCACAACTTTACTGAGCTTAGCAGTGGCTGAATATGGACTAATGTTTCGTGGCCATGGTCTGCGACCCGCGCTGCCCTTGCTTGTCCTTGGAGTTATTGCTCTCAGTATCTCTCGCTTCCTGCATGGCTTTGAGCACATGCCGTTTCTGCTGACCGTTCTCTGTCTAGCAACTCTCATTTGGCACTTGGCAGACTATGAACAAGGAGCGCCCCGCTCTGGGACCGACTTCGCTATCAGCGTGACCGGCATCATCTACCTGGGCTGGATCGGGTCGTACCTAATTTCTTTACGATGTTTACCAGAGGGTGAGTGGTGGGTACTCGTTGCTTTGCCCTCGATATGGCTCGCTGACGGTGCGGCTTATCTAGTTGGTCGGGCGATCGGTCATCATCCTCTTTCTAGTCGATTAAGCCCCAACAAGACCTGGGAGGGTTACTTGGCTGGAATTGTATGTGGAGCTCTCGGAACAGCTGGGTTGGCGATGGTGTGGCGCATTGGTGCGGGGTTGGGGTCAACTCTGTCTGCTACTCGTGGCTTGATCGTGGGAGCCATGATCGGCGCCCTTGCACCCTTGGGTGACCTGGGAATCAGTATGATCAAACGTGAAATCCAAATCAAGGACACAGGATCGCTGATACCTGGCCACGGTGGGGCCCTCGATCGGCTGGATTCCTGGTTGTGGGCTGGGGTTATTGGGTTTTATTTAATCTCCTGGCTTACAACATAAATAAATTACTAATGACTGCACGGAAAAAAGCCCAAGCGATAGAAAGGAAACCGTATATATGGGGTGTGGGCTTGGCCCACGCCCCACATATACTACATTTTCCTGCTGGCGGCTGCCTTTTTTTACAGGATCATTATTAAATCTAGAAGTGACGGAGTGGACGAATGAGAGAAAAACCTTCTCGAAACTTGGCGCTTGATCTAACACGGGTGACAGAAGCGGCTGCACTGGCAGCTGCCAGGTATATGGGGCGGGGCGATAAACCGGCTGGTGATCAGGCTGCGGTCGATGCCATGCGCCTGGTTCTCAATACGATCGAAATGGACGGCGTGGTCGTTATTGGAGAGGGAGAGAAGGATGAGGCTCCCATGCTTTACAATGGCGAGCGGCTGGGCACTGGGGAACCGCCACAGGTAGACATCGCGGTTGATCCGATTGATGGCACCCGTCTTCTAGCGCTGGGGAGAACCAACTCCATCTCGACTGTGGCTATCGCCGAGCGTGGATCGATGTTCGATCCCGGGCCGATCGTTTACATGCACAAGATAGCTGTCGGTCCTGAGGCCACGGGCTATATCGACCTTGACGCACCCGTAGCGGATAATTTAAAAGCCGTGGCTCGAGCCAAGAGCGCCGACGTGGATGACTTGACGGTAATCATCCTCGATCGACCGCGCCATCGGCAGATTATCCAACAGGTTCGCCAAGCTGGGGCTCGAATCCGCTTGATCACCGATGGCGACGTGGCTGGCGCGGTAATGACCGCTTGGCCGGAGTCAGGTGTCGATATGTTGATTGGCATTGGAGGTACCCCAGAGGGTGTCCTAGCTGCTTGTGCCCTCAAGTGTATGGGAGGCGAGATCCAAGGCCGCCTTCATCCTCGGAACGAAGAGGAAGCCGCCCTGGCGAAAGAGTTGGGATATGATCTGGAGAAGGTGCTAAACATCGATGACCTAGTTCGAAGCGATGAGGTATTCTTCTCTATCACCGGGATTACCGATGGTGAGTTGGTCGATGGGGTTAAATATTTCGGAGAGGGCGCTCGGACCCATAGCTTAGTGATGAGGGCTCGTTCAGGAACGGTGCGTGAGATCATTGCCACTCATCGTTGGGACAAATTGATGGTCTTCAGCGAGATCAGCTACGACAGAATCGGATAAACAGTCAATATTATGCACGACCTTGATGGCGCGGCTTTTGCACGCAGTAGGATATATTTACTAACCAGGTGGCTTGCAGGCTCTCTGGCGGCATGCTATAATGACACATCCAGAAAATTTGGTTGTCTTTGGACAGCCTCCCCACTGACAAATCCAGACTTGACTATTGCGTAACCCTCTTTTGATTGGCTGTGGTTTTTTTGACCTATGAGACTCTGATAAGGGCGAATAACATCGCCCGGGATCGGGTTTGAATTCCCTCGGGGGAGTTTTCTAATGAACATTGCACAATTAGAAGATATGACACTTGCCGATTTGCGCGCCATGTCCAAAGATCTGGAAATCAATGGCGCCAGTAGGATGAAGAAAGAGGATCTGATCTTGCAGATTATGCAGGCTGATGCTGAACGGCGAGGATTGGAATTGCGAGGCGGTGTTCTCGATATCGTGAACGAGGGAATGGGATTTCTGCGTTCCGATCACTATTTACCGGGGCCAAACGACATTTACGTCTCACAGTCGCAGATCCGGCGCTTTAGCTTGCGCACAGGGGATATGGTCATCGGTCAGGTAAGGCCACCAAAGGATACAGAGAAATATTACGGATTGTTGAGAGTTGAATCGATCAATGGTATGGACCCAGAGGATACCTGGAAGAGGCCAAAATTTGAGAATCTAACGCCGATTTTCCCTGAAGAACGTTTTGACTTGGAGACCGATCGCCACATCATGGCCACACGGATGCTTAACCTGATCGCCCCTATAGGCTACGGCCAGCGTGGTCTGATCGTTTCGCCCCCTAAGGCGGGTAAGACAACTGTTCTGAAACAGATCGCCAATGCCATCTCGACAAACTACAATCAGGTGCACCTAATGGTGGCGCTGATAGGCGAGCGACCGGAAGAGGTGACCGACATGGATCGCTCGGTGGACGCCGAGGTGATCGCGGCCACCTTCGACGAGCCGGTTACTTCTCATGTGCGGGTAGCCGAGATGGCACTGGCACGAGCCAAACGGTTAGTCGAGTGCGGGCGAGACGTGGCAATCTTGATGGATTCGATCACCCGACTCGCCCGCGCCTATAACCTGATGGTCGCCCCTTCGGGACGCACCCTGTCAGGCGGGTTAGATCCTGCGGCGTTATATCCCCCCAAGCGTTTCTTCGGCGCGGCACGCAACATTGAGGAGGGGGGCTCGCTTACGATCATCGCTACCTGCCTGGTAGATACCGGTTCACGTTTGGATGATGTTGTTTATGAGGAGTTCAAGGGTACTGGCAACATGGAGCTTCACCTCTCGCGCCGTCTGCAAGAGCGCCGCATCTTCCCTGCTTTCGATATCGATCGCTCATCCACCCGGCGGGAGGAATTGCTCTTAGGGCCCGATATCACTCAGCGGGTATGGCTGATGCGACGGATGTTCTCCCACATGATCACCCCACCACCCAATGGCGCTGGTATGGATATCACCAACGCAACTGAGGCCATCATCCAGCGAATATCTCATACCGAAAATAACCTAGAATTCCTCGAGACACTGACCGAAGAGGTTTTCTGAGTTGGCCGATTACTCAATCAATATTTGGGGGAAGCAATTACGACGGAGCGCACCCCTACTGTTTGGTTTAGTAGGATTGCTGGCGGCTACTTGGTCTGTCTGGTTGAACTTGAGCTCCACACATGCAGTAATCCCCTCAAGCCCCACACCAGTCCTGACACAGGCGGAAATTCTCATCGATGTGGAGGGTCTCCTTCCCGAATATCTTCCCTTTGATGGCAGCGATCTCATCTCACGACAGATGGATCTCTACACCCAGATTCCTAGCCGGTCACGGGTTGAGGTCCTGCGCTATACGGTGCAGGACGGTGACGCCATCTTTGTGATCGCGCGCAAGTTTAATCTGGAACCGGAGACCCTGCTATGGGGTAACTACGATGTTTTGAATGACGATCCTCACCTGCTCCGGCCGGGTCAGGAACTTAATATCCTTCCGGTAGATGGGACATATTATCAGTGGCAGGCTGGCGACAGTCTAGAAGCCGTGGCTCACTCCTTTGGTGTGGAACCGGAACAGATCCTCGAATGGCCTGGCAATGGCATTGACCCGATTGATCCGGTAATTGAACCGGGGAGGTGGTTGGTTGTTCCGGGAGGGAGGCGAGCGATGCGTCAGTGGTTGGTTCCCACTATCGCTCGCGGTCGGGCGGGTGTGGGTGCGGCCTTGGGACCTGGCGGTTGCACAGGTGATTATTCGGGCGGAGCGGTCGGGACCGGTGGTTTCATTTGGCCTACTGCCAATCACTATATCTCTGGCAATGACTATTGGTCGGGTCACCTGGCGATTGACATCGCCGCTGGACTTGGGGCGCCGATTTGGGCTGCCGATAGTGGAGTAATTGTCTTTGCTGGATGGTCCAATGTTGGCTATGGCTATATGATCATGCTTGATCATGGTAACGGATGGCAGACCCTGTACGGCCATTTGAGTCAAGTCGATGTTGTTTGTGGGCAGAGCGTTGCCCAGGGGCAGCGCATTGGGCTTGCAGGCTCAACGGGAAATTCCACTGGCCCGCATTTGCATTTCGAGACCCGATTCGAAGGTGGGTTCATCAACCCCTGGTATGTCCTGCCATAAGTAGACATAATTGATAACCTTGACGACCTCCAGAGCGGCTGATATGATCAGATCTGTTCAGGAGATGCAGGTATATGCCTGAGATCGAAGAAGCCCCAGGGCCTGAGGAGTCGCAGCCGAGCAGAAAGCGCTCCCGATCCCGCTATCCGGGTGAGGTCTGGTTGAAGATCGCCCGCTTGACTCTGCGGGGACCGATCTTACGTTTCGCAGGTCACCTGGCGTTGTTGTCAGTGATCGCCCTGGGCGTTTGGGCGGCTCGCTTGGGGTTGGACACGCTACCGGCAAACGCCGCTCGCCCAGTGGAAAGGAGCATGGGGACACCGGAACCCACAGCAACGACCATTCCGGCGATCGGGCTCGACGATCTACCGCCGTACGCTGAGGGGGCGATAATCAAGAGGGGTATCTCTCGCACAGTAGATGTCCACACAGTATTCCCCACCCGACCTCGGCTTGAGGTAATCAACTATGTTGTGCAGCAGGGGGACAATCTATTTGGCATTGCTGAGAAGTTTGGCATAGAACCAGAAACTGTGCTGTGGGGTAACTTCGACGTCTTACAAGATGATCCTCACCGACTGCGACCCGGTCAAGAGCTGAATATCCCCCCCGTAGATGGTACTTTATACGTTTGGCATGAGGGGGATGGGTTGAACGGGGTGGCAGACTTCTTTAGTGTTACCGCTCAGGATATCATCGATTGGCCAGGCAACAATCTTGATCCCGGTATGGACATATCCAACCCTCTGATCGAGACGGGGAAGCTTCTGATGATTCCTGGGGGTCATCGTGAAATTGTGACCTGGAGCGCTCCACGCATCTACCGCAGTAACCCGGCGGCGGCTAGGATTCTCGGTCCGGGCGCTTGCGGCTCGGTTTACGACGGTCCGATCGGTATCGGTGTCTTCATCTGGCCTACTCCATTGCATTACCTTTCCGGTTATGACTATAGCTCGATCCATCCGGCGATCGACATTGCCGGCAGAACCGGTCATAGCATTTTCGCCTCCGACAGCGGGGTTGTGGTCTATTCAGGGTGGAACGATTGGGGCTATGGTTTAGTGATTGTGCTTGACCACGGTAATGGATGGCAGACACTTTATGCCCACCTAAGCCAGATCAACATGGTCTGTGGACAGGCGGTCTTCCAAGGTAATGTGATCGGCTTGATGGGTAGTACAGGTAACAGCTCTGGTTCGCACCTGCATTTCGAGATGATGCACGACCAGTATGGCAAGGTCAACCCTTGGAACTTCCT
>Ga0209986_10000741_pt1 | contig 32198 bp, 29 predicted proteins | sample BlataG_FD_183168 | JGI IMG/M metagenome (GOLD analysis project Ga0209986, IMG submission 183168) | Deep subsurface microbial communities from Black Sea to uncover new lineages of life (NeLLi) - Black_00105 metaG (SPAdes) (version 2) | ecosystem: Environmental > Aquatic > Marine > Oceanic >...
CAAGGCATCACGAACGATGCCATGGGCGACTATTTGAAGGAGCGGGTTCTCCACGATACCATGGCGGTGCTGGAAGCGACCTGGAATTGGCAATTCATGTACGACCTGCTGAGCGACCACTGTGCAAAGGTATTGCTCGCCCATCCTCAAAAGGTGAAGATGATCGCCGAAGCCACGGTGAAGACGGATAAGATCGATGCGCACACGCTGGCCCATCTAGCCCGGACGGGGTACTTGCCAACGGCATACGCAGCACCGCGGGAGATCCGTGAGCTGCGACAGGTGACCAGACACCGGTCGAGCCTGGTGGCGGATCGCACCCGTAATAAGAATCGCATCCATGCCGTCTTGGCACGTAGAAACATCAATTCACCGTTCAGTGATCTCTTTGGACGTAAAGGACGCGCATTCCTAACTGAGATGACGGCTAACAAGCTATCCCAGATCGATCAGCAGGTGGTCGAGGACAACCTTGCAGCCATTGATCTACTGGACCGACTGGTGGATTCGGTGGAGAGCATCATGGTCGAGCACACGGCCCATGATCCGAAGGTATCACTGTTGAAGACGATACCAGGGGTTGGGTTGATCACTGCGGTGACCATTCGCGCAGAACTGGGCGAAGTAGAACGCTTCGGATCAGCCGATCGGGCCGCGAGATGGGCTGGGCTGACCCCCAAGGTCCATGTGAGTGATGAAACCGTTCAGCACGGACCGATCAGTCGGCAAGGCTCGCCCTATCTGAGAGAAGCCATGGTAGGGGCGGCGCTGCGGGCAATACGGTACAGCCCTCGCCTACGGTCCATCTACCAACGCATTGCCAAGCACCGTGGGTCAGGGATGGCAAGGGTAGCGCTGGGGCGCAAGATGCTGATCATTGCCTGGACTATGTTGATGCGGGGTGAGCCTTACCGCGAGGATTATCGCTAATACCACCAGGGAGCCTGACGCGAAGCATGGCTCCTGGAAGCCGCCGGGATGATTAGGCCCCTGGTGTTGGCCGGACAGATATCCTGTGCCAGACTTTGTACCGTCGGGTTGCGCCAAGCGCAGCCAGAGCACGAAAAGGTGCTTGACCTTCACGGTCTTTTCGGCTGAAAGGAACGCTGGGGCAATCATCTGAGCGGATTGGTATCATAGATCCAATCCTGGAAGAATGAATAATGGATAAGCCAGGATTAATTTCGCGCGACAAGATAGAGGTTTTTTCAGGAAGTACTTGACAGGCGCTTTCAAAGGTGCTTCGCGATGCTCGCGGGACGAACGGTCTTCGACGGACGCTGCCAACCACATGAAAACGAGTGAAGGAGTCTTGAAGCGTCGTTGAGTCCCAACATTAGGCAGCGCTTCACAAGCAGCTTCTGGCACGGATAGCACGGGGTAAGTGTCAACAATCCATAAGTAGAAATGAATAGGCGGGAGGAGAAATGGTTAGCTTTTTACAAGTTCTGGGTGGTCTAACCCTGTTCTTGTTTGGCGTGCGTATGCTCAGCAGCGGCATGGAGAAAATTGCTGGGGACAAGATCCAGGAATGGCTGGAACGCATGACCGAGAGGCGGCTTAAAGCAGCCTTATTTGGCACCGGTGTTACCGCAATTATTCAGAGCAGTAGCCTGATGATGACCACCATTATCGGTCTCATCAACACTAACCTGATGACCTTAAAACAAGCGGTTGGCATGATGATGGGGTTTGAGATCGGTACGACAATCACCGCTCAGATTGCTGCCTTCGACATAGACAATTTAGCGTACCTTTTCATTGCCCTGGGTTTTATCTTTATCGAGTTTCTTCCTCGTGGGAAGTGGCGGGATTATGGCGAAGTCATCATGGGGTTTGGCACCCTGTTTCTGGGAATGAACCTGATGTCTGACGCGCTTAGGGTGCTGACCACGATGCCCGCTGTCGAGGCATGGCTCATCACAATGGGGCAGAATGTGTTGGCTGGCTTACTAGCGGGAGCCGTCTTGACAGCCATCGTTCAGAGCAGCTCAGCGGTGACCGGACTGACAGTCGCGATGGGGATGAGTCAGGCAATCTCACTGGAGGGAGCCGTCGCTATTTTGCTGGGTGCCAACATTGGGACCTGTGCAACGGGGTTGATTGCCTCCTCGCGGCTTTCCAGGGTTGCGCGACAGGCCTCCATTGCTCAAATTCTGATCAATGTCGTCGGCGTTATCATTTTCCTACCCTTCTTTTCTCCATTCATCAGGCTTGTGAACTTAACTGCGTCTGAGTTACCCCGCCAGATCGCTAACGCACACACCATATTCAACGTCGCGGTGAGCGCTATTCTATTTCCTTTCGTAGAGCCGATCGCAAGGACAGCCAAACGGTTGGCGCCGGAAAAAGATGAAAAAGAGGCGAAGCTGACGACATATATTGATAATATGGAATACAGAATCCCCTCGGTTGCGTTGACAGAATCGCTCAGAGAGTTGCTTCGAATGGGAGAGACGACATTGAGAATGATCGAGCTTAGCCGTATGGCATTAATAGAAAACGATATGGACGCTGCTCAATGGGTCCTAGAGCAGGAGGATGGGTTTGTGGACCCAGTGACTGATATCCTGGAGAACTTTGTCAATGGGTTGATGCGGGAGAATCTAAGTGTAAGTCAGCAAAGGCGTTGCTTCCAACTGAAGAATGTTATCACCGATATTGAGCGAGTGGGCGATTTAGCAGAGGATCTCGCCGAGGCCGCACAAACGCGAGCCATTAATAAGACCGAATTCAGTCCTACAGCGATGCAAGACCTTGACCGGCTTTGTCGGCACGCATATGATACCTATTCTCTTGCATTGCGGGCACTCCAGACCGCCGATCACGCTCTGGCTCAGCGAGCCTGTCGCATGGAGGATGAGTTCGACCATCTCTACATCGAGGCCCGTCAGGGACATATTGAGCGCTTGGAGGCAGGGACATGTCATCCGGAAGCGGATGTCATCTTCACCGAAACACTGCGAAACCTGGAGCGCATCAGTGATCATGCGGACAATATTGGCATCAGCGCTATGCGTAACTAAAGTGGGTAGAGATATCGCACGACATGCTATATCTTCAGCATAAGATGTTCAAATCAATAGCAGGCAGCCTATCCTAGACCTTCGGTTGTACAGGGTTCGCAACTGCTAAACAACTTTTTTTAAGAGTAAACAAGATTATGACGACAAAGAATTCCCTATTAACCGCACTACGAAGTTCCTACGATGGACCGCACGAGTATTTGGTACTTTGGTCGCCTCTTCCTGGCTCTTCATAGTCGTTCTTTCACTAATTTATGAGCCTGCTAGCTGGGATGTAGAGTCGTTAATTATGACATGCTTAATCTCGAGTTCGATTATTGGCGTTGTTATTGCTTGGTTTCGAGAATTCATAGGTGGGATATTTATTTTATTCATCGCTATTGCACATAGCACTTTTGCATTTATCGTAGCTGGTCATAATAAAGGTTTGGCGATGTTAATTTCGGGTGGCCCTTTCTTTGCTATTGGGTTCCTCTTTATTGCAGCTTGGCGGAGTTCGATGACCTCGAAACGTTCGACGAATGGTAGATAAAGTGAAGAATCATACAGACCAGGCTCAAGATCAGGATAGGAGATCTCCCTTTCGAAGATGGTGAGTTTGACGTGGTCATCGGCGAGTCGGTATAAGCCTTCATCCGAGATAAACAATGGGGTGTAGACGAGTGTGTACGCGTGTTGAGGTCTGGAGGGTACTTTCCCTTGGAGTATGGAATTTTTATTGGTAGAAAGTAGGCTTGGCGAGCGGGATAATGTGCAAGTGGTTGACGGATCAAGGGAGATCTCACTCTGTTGATAATCCACACCCACAATGACGGCTAGTATAGCCGGTCGTTCAGCTCAAGGCGTTATCCCACGACACTTTGGACCCTGCAATATAGAAAGCCCGACCATGCTCAATGGTCCGGCTTTCGGTTCTAAGCTAAAAAAATATTAGCTACTTCGATTTTTTCTTTGGCGTTTTCTTTGTTGTACTTTTCTTGGGTTTGGAACCTGACTTTTTTGCCATTGGCCCCTCCATTCTCTAATAGGATACGAGTATCATACATTATAAGTTTCGTAGGTCAATATTCATTAATGGTAGTATATCAAGATAGGAAATATCTATGGCGTATTAGTCAAATGGAGAAATTATTCTATAACATTCACGTCACTCATTTAATAAACGAGCCTTGGCCGTGAAACGAGGGACCAAGGGTCAAGGTAAAAGGAAACAGAGAGTGGAGAGTGAACGCTGGAACGCGGTCACGATGTAAGTGTAAACGATTAGATTGACATGCCGACAAACCTTCCCCCAGAATATTTCAAGATTGAAAAGCGATATCGTTCAGCCAAGTCGGCCGAGGAAAAAACCGATTGTATTCAAGAAATGCTTAGCGTTATTCCCAAACACAAAGGGACCGACAAACTAAGAGCCGACTTACGCCGACGACTTTCCAAACTGAGAACCGCGCCCCGATCCGGCAAAGGCGTCAGCAAGCGAGATTCAGCCTTCCGTGTCGACAAAGAGGGTGCGGGGCAAGTGATGGTCGTCGGTCCTGCCAATGTGGGAAAATCAGCCCTGGTAGCAACTCTGACCAACGCCACGCCGGAGGTGGCGGATTCTCCTTTTACCACCTGGATACCAACCCCTGGAATGATGCTGGTGGAAGATATCCAGATCCAATTGGTAGATACACCATCACTAAATAGAGATTATTTGGAGTCGGAGCTGCTGGATCTGATCCGAAGATCAGACTTCATCTTGTTGGTTGTGGATCTGCAGACAGATCCATTTCAGCAGCTTGAGGATACGATCGCTTTGCTGCAAGAACACCGTATCGTGCCTGACCAAATGAAAGATCGTTTTACCGGACAAAACCGTCTGATTTTCGTGCCGATTTTGGTGCTGGTTAATAAGAACGATGATGAAGAAACAGATGAGGATTTTGAGATTTTCCGCGAACTGCTCGAAGATGAATTGCCATTGCTCCCCGTATCTGCAACTACCGGCCGCAATCTTACCCAGCTAAAACAAGCTGTGTTCGATAAGTTAGGGATAATTCGCGTTTACTCAAAATCTCCAGGGAAAGAGCCTGATCTTAGCGCCCCGTTCATATTAAAGAAAGGGGATACCATAAATGATTTTGCAGGAAAGGTCCATCAAGATTTTTTGGATAAATTAAAGACAGTCCGAGTTTGGGGCAGTACTGTATTTGAAGGGCAGATGGTTTCACGAGACTATGTGCTTCATGATGGCGACGTTGTAGAATTACGTATTTAGTGTGAATATTACCGATAAGATAACCAGCACTTTTCGACATTCGTCCGGATTCAAAATGACCGAAGGCACGACGTAGTAACCGATGGACCTTACAGGTATATCCGCCATCCAGGTTATGCGGGTACGATTGTAGCAGCCATTGCGCTCCCCATTTCACTTGGATCCTTGTGGGCACTCATCCCGGCGTTTGTCGGTGCATGTGGTTTCGTTATACGGACCGCAGTTGAGGATAAGACCTTAATGCAGGAACTAAACAGATATCACGAATATGCTGATGAAGTGCAATATCGTTTGATTCCGGGTGTTTGGTGAAGCACAGCCAGGTTGCCGAACAGGTATTAGTTGGTAAGGAAACCAGGACCTGATTCGAAAGGAAATTTCGAAATGCATATAAGTCAATTTGTGGAGTGCAAAGAGTTTCCGTGCGGTGATGTTAAGCACGAGTGTTATATCATTCCGGACCTCGAAGTGAAGCCGGATGAAATTTCCATCGTGATGATCTCAGAAGCTTCGCCGGTGAATCCTGAAGACTACTGTTATGCGAAAGGGGAACCTTTGTTTCAGAAAACAACTGTTCAAGCATTCAACGATGCCGGTGCTAAGGTCTCGTCAGTTCAGGACATTCTCGATCTAGGTGTGTATATCACCACTGCTGTGAAATGCGGTAAAACGGGGTACGGAATAAAGGCTGGCACAATTAAAGAATGCTCACTGTTGCTGGAGAAGGAGCTTGCCCTGTTTCCAAATTTGAAGGTGTTCATGCTAATGGGTGACGTCGCGATTAAAGCCATAAACTACATCGCAAAAAGGTCTGGTGAAGAGAGAGTGATTCCTGCTGGCTCCACGTACAAGATCCGGGGACAGGAATATTTCTTCAGAGGCAAGAGGGCTTACCCATCGTACTTGCAGGCAGGTCCCAGCTTCTTTATCGAGAAGAGCAAGAGAAGGATGATTGCCGAAGATATCTCTGCCGCATTGAGGCTGGTAAAGTAGGCTACACTCATCGTGGTTTGTATGTTGAAAATAGAACTTTTAGCTTGGTCGTTAAAAACCGCTTATTGAAAGGCATTTTATATGCAGGAATATTTTAAGGGCGTTATCTTTGATATTGATGGCGTATTGGAATTTCAAGGTGAAGTATATCCAGGTGCAATTGAGACCATCGACCTGCTCCGAGACAAGGGAATTGTGCTTCGTTTCTTGACCAACAGTACATTGAAAAGTCGCGCGTCTTGCGCAAGAAGACTGAGGGAATCGGGATTCGAAATATTCGATGAGGAGGTCATTACCGCTTCGTATGCAACCGCGAGGTATCTCGACGGATTGAAGCCCAGTTCTTGCTGGATCATGGTGGAAAGAGAGGGGTCTAATGAGTTCCTCGGTTTCTATCAAGACACAGAGAATCCGGAATACATCGTCATTGGTGACAATAGAAGCAAATTTGACTTCGAACATCTGAACAAAGCCCTAAGATTGCTGTTAAGGGGAGCGAAACTGATTGGCATGCAATCAGAGCTTATTGATTCAAGCATGGGTGAGGTTGAGTTAAATGTTGGCTCTTGGGTTGAGATGTTAGAAAGGGCGTCTGGGGTGAAGGCGACATACATTGGGAAACCCAATCCTTATGTATTTGAGCTGACATTAAAAAAAATGGGTCTTGATAAGAGTGAAGTTATCATGGTGGGAGACAGAGTATCCACTGATGTGAGGGGTGCAAATGAATTCGGAATTAGGTCCCTGCTTCTGAAAACGGGTGAGTTTAAAGAACAAGACCTGGATTGTAATATCAAGCCGGACTTCATATTCGATACCATAGGGGATGTGTTGACAATACTCTGATGTGCAGCAATGGCTGCCTGATAAACCGATAGGCTATATCTTGCAGCAAGCTGCGGGGTGATCTCCTCGATAAAATCACGCTGAATCTGATATACATAGCTGTGTTCAATGCTTGCAGAGAGAAGCGCTTTGGCTTGAAGTCGTGGGGATGCTACCAGCATAAAGTTGATCTGAATGGAGGAGGAGTCATCTTATGCAAAACAGTTTTATCTTAACCCCGTTCTTTCTTGATGAACCATGGCCTGAATTAGAGTCTCTCGTCAAAACGGATTGGCAGGTTAATAAGCCTGCTCTGCCTGATGGGGAGGAGCAGCACCGGATGTCATCCCTCCACCAACCATTGGCTGATTTTGTGGTGGACACAATTACCAGTGGCAAGCGGCCGGTGAGCATTGCGGGTGATTGCTGCACCGCGATCGGTGTGCTGGCTGGTTTACAACGGGCGGGAATTAATCCATTGCTGATCTGGTTCGATGCACACGGTGATTTCAATACTTGGGAAACCACTCCAAGTGGCTTTCTGGGCGGAATGCCTCTGGCCATGTTAGTTGGGCGAGGCGAACAGAGGATGATAAACGCGGTTGGGCTCCACCCTTTCCCTGAATCTCAAGTGATCTTAACCGATGCCCGTGATCTGGATCCTGGCGAACAGGACTTATTAAGAGAATCATCTGTGCTTCATCTATCTGATACCCGAAGTTTAATTGGACACCCCTTGCCCGACATTCCGTTATACATCCACTTGGATACTGATGTCATTAATCCTAATGATGCACCGGCGATGAATTACCTGGCACCAGGTGGTCCACTCGTAACTGAGTTGCAGGAGGTATTTGGCTACTTAGCTCAGACTGGACGTATCGTGGCCGTCTCTGTCTCAACATGGAATCCAAGCTTAGACAAAGACGGACGCAGTCAAAGAGTGAGCATGGAGTTATTGTGTACGCTTATTGAGGCTAATTGATCGATATTCTAAAGCATTACTTACTATATGGTTATAAATCTAGATCATAAAGTAAATGATTTTGGTTTCGGACCTGAAAGTCATTCGCTTCAGGAGGAGGATCGTGGTGAAGGCAGGTGGATTAAGACATGGTTTAGTCGGCGCGCTGGTGCCTTTAATTACAGTGCTGACCACCGGTTGTTTGGTGGAGCAAGCTCATCCTACTCCTCAAACAGCGGTACCGCAGGAAGACCGATGGGGGATATATTCCCTGAGCCTTGACACGGGGAAGGTTGAACTGCTCTACAGCAATCCTGAAACGATCACAGTTCTAAGGTTGAACAGCGTAGGGGACAGATTTGTGTTTTCGCAGGTGGTGAGGGTTGGGGATACCACTCAGGAGGAGATCTTCACACTGAGTATCGACGGACAAGATCTGCAGAGATTAACCAACAATGAGTTCAGGGATCTCTATCCTGCCTGGTCACCCGACGATGCGCGTGTCGCCTTTCTCTCCTTTCGTGGGCCTGACTTGGATATTTACATCATGGACGCTGACGGTGGTAATGTTAAACAGCTTTTCGACTCTGGGTCCCATGATGCAGATATTCATTGGGTGGGTGAAAAGATCGCGTTTACTGCTTATAACCGGATATGGATAATGAACGATGACGGCACGGGAGCACACCAGATAACTGAGCCTCCACGGGCTGGAGAATGGGGTAATGCTAACCTGCCTTTCGGGGATTACGATCCCAGAATTAATTCTGACGGGTCGAAGATTGTTTTCGAACGCCTGGTGGGCGACGAATCTATTCATGGGAACTATGACCTTTACCTTATGGACATAGAAGGCTACAAAGTAACCAGGTTGACAGACACCGGTTACTCGCAGGGTTTAGCAAGTTGGTCACATTCTGGAAGCAGGATCGTCTACGCTGTAGCCGCTATTGACGACGTTGGACAATATAATATTTATATTATGAACGCTGATGGAACTGATAATCGCGACATAACCCCGGATACTTTCCCGACGCGGTTTCTGTGCAACTCGCCTATATTCTCACTTGACGATACACGAATATACTTTATTGGTGAGTGGTGGTCGGATGACTAGGTCTTTCTTAGGCATTGCGCATAGACATAAATTTACAGCATAATTGGTCATTCCCCGTACGATATACGAATATTGATCTGATATGACAATGAAGGGGATGGAATTATGATAGTAGAAATGGAACTGCTTCCGGCACTCGAAATTAGATGGTGCAATGGATGGGTTCTTTTGTGTTTACTATATTTAATATTCGGTGTTCTGCTTATGGCATTTCCAAAAGCGGTAGTAGTCAGACTTTACGAAAATAATCGATCCGGTTGGAGTAAAGCGCAACGGGTATATTATTTTGCTGGAAAACTATTAGCGATTGTTTGCATGGTTCTGATGATCTTTACGCCATTAAAAATCGGGGCTAATGTTTTCTTTCCTGGAATTATTTTATATGGCCTTGGTTTGGCTGGATTCATTATTGCTCTTATTAATTTCAGAAATACGCCACTTGATCAGCCGGTTACTAGCGGATTCTACAGGATATCACGCCATCCCCAGGTGCTTATGCTATTTATTTTAGGTTCTGGGATTTGTATTGCCATTGGCTCGTGGCTTGCCCTATGCATACAAATTATCTCTTCATTATTCCTTCGCTCTAGAACTCTGGCGGAGGAAACAGCTTGCTTAGAACTATATGGTGATTCATACCGGGCGTACATGAAACGAGTGCCACGTTATTTATTGATCAAAACACGTATTATGTAAGAAAGGGTTTGATTATCAGATGGAAAACCAGGTCCCATCCCCCAGACTTTATGGTGAGTTTGCCTCTTGGTGGCCAATCCTTTCGGCACCAGAAGATTATGCCGAGGAGGCTGAATTCTACAGCAGGGTAATTTATGCAACTTGTTCTACTTCACCCAAAACATTGCTTGAGTTGGGATGTGGCGGTGGTAATAACGCTTCACACATGAAGAAACGCTTTCGTATGACACTAGTTGATCGTTCGGCAGATATGCTTGCCATTAGCTGCTTACTCAATCCTGAGTGCGATCATATAGAAGGCGATATGCGGACCATTCGACTTGAGAGGGAATTTGATGCGGTTTTTATTCACGATGCCATAGCATATATGACCACGGAGGCAGATCTTCGGCGGTCGATCGAAACTGCATTGGTGCATGTTAAACATGGTGGAGTCGCTCTCTTTGCACCCGATCATGTCCGAGAGACTTTTCGTCCCTCAACCAAACATGGAGGCCATAATAGTAAATGCCGGAGTATGCGATATCTTGAATGGACATGGGATCCTGAACCAACGGACACAACCTATCTTGTTGACTTCGCATATCTGCTGCGAGAAAGTGATTACGAAGTTCGATGTGAGTACGACAGGCATGTGTGCGGGCTCTTTAGTCGCGCTGATTGGCTTCGGATAATTACTGAAGCAGGTTTTCAAGCTAAGTCAATACTATTTGAGCATAGTGAGATAGAACCAGGATCATGTGGGCTGTTTCTAGGGGTGAAACCGATTACCTAATATTATAGACTGTGTCAGATGCCCAGCAACTTTCTGTTACCGACTCAACGACTTAGCTGGCTATTTCGCATCCCACTCAGCTCATGGCCGCAGTACATGAGGTTTTTTAACTCGCATACAGATATTTACTTATCGCCACTTTTTATTCATTACGTTGGATACTCTGAATGACGCCGCAACTTATCCTCGATGTTATCAAGAGTGAGAACCTGTCTGAACAAGAACGCTCAGAGATAATCGGGTTGTGCTCTCGTGCCTTCAATACTAACTATGAGCCTCTTTTTCAAACATTCAATGGGGCCACACATATTCTTGCTCGCTTGCAAGAATCCTTGGTTAGTCATGCTTTGTGGATAACAAGGTATTTAAAGTGTGTTGAATTGCCTATCTTTAGAACAGCTTATGTAGAGGCGGTCGCGACTGAAGAGGCTTATAGGGGGCGTGGTTTCGCCATGAAAGTCATGCAGAAGTTAGCATCTGAAATCATGGGTTTTGAAATAGGAGCTTTATCGCCGTCAGATCATCGGTTATATGTTCGTCTTGGATGGGAACTCTGGCGTGGACCCCTGTTTATTCGTTCACCTGAAGGATTGGTCTCAACACCGGATGATGAAGTAATGATATTGCGCTTACCTAAAACACCGAGACTTGATATTAATGCACCTCTCTCAGCTGAATGGCGGGAGGGTGAATTTTGGTAGTGTGAAATTGATTCTATGTTATGTTCACCTGACTGCTCGCTGGAATAGTCACCAGTTGGAGGTGGGATTTCTATGAACGGAAATCCCCAACGCTGCTTAGAGTGTTTGTACATCAGCCAATATATTTAATAGGAGCGTCATATGGAGTGCAACAAAGAACGAAATTTGGCAGCATGTAACTGTAGGTACGAACCTTGTTCTCGCAAAGGTGTATGTTGTGAATGCATCAGCTATCACTTAAGAAATCGAGAGCTGCCCGGTTGCTGCTTTCCCGATGATATTGAAAGGACCTTCAATAGGTCATTTGAACTTTTCGCTCGTTTGGTTACGGACAAAAGAATATAAGTTACAAGTGTCACAAGATGCAGGTGGGCTTGGTAATCCCCACCTTACTGACCAGTACGTTGTGAGTTAAGCGATTTTAAGAAAATCATTTATCCTTCGACGGGTGGATCTAGAGCGGGTCAAATGACGAATGATGTTGTTCGCCGGCTAAATGTCGTCAACATACACCAACGTTTGAGAATTGTGTAGAATACAGGTGTTTGCGGGATAGCCTCTTATGGCTAGTATTAGTTCAGTTTCTAGGCATCCACTTTCCGAAGCGATCCATTAACAAACTACTTATTTTCATCGGAGACTAGTTGCTTATTGAAGCTTCTGATAATCATTGGAGTTCAAGATGTTAGATCTCTTTCGTAACGATTTATCCTCATTAGACCCGGCGGTCGCCCGGCTAATTGCGTATGAAGAGGAGAGGCAAGCCCGAAAGTTGATCTTGATCCCCTCCGAAAGTCAGGCTCCGATCGCGGTGCGCGAGGCGCTCGGATCAGTCTTTCAGAACATCTATGCTGAGGGCTATCCAAACCCTGCTATTCGCGGAGCCCCGCAGACGGTCATCCTGGACTATGAGGTGCAATTAGCCTCGTATCGGCGTTACTCGGATCGACGTTACTATAAAGGCGTTGAATACGTGGATGTCCTGGAGTCGCTTGCTCGACGCCGTGTGGCTGAAGCCTTTGCCACCGATGATGTTCCGCCGGAGGAGATCTGGGCGAACGTCCAGCCGCTATCGGGTGCCCCCGCTAACAATGCGGTATATGCTGCCCTAGTCCCTCCCGGCAGCACGGTTATGGGAATGGACCTGCTACACGGGGGGCACCTCACTCACGGCAGTCCTGCCAACCGCTCGGGCAAACTGTACAACATTGTATCTTATGGCATTAATCTGCAAACTGAGCTATTGGATTATGATGCCATTGAGGAACTTGCCCGCCAGCACAAACCCAAGATGATCATCGCAGGGTACACTTCCTACCCTTGGATGCCGGACTGGGCTAGGTTCCGCCAAATCGCCGACACAGCCGGCGCATATCTGCTGGCTGATATCGCTCACATTGCCGGGATGGTTGCTGCCGGTGTGGTTCCCAGCCCGGTTGGGCATGCTCATATTATCAGCTTTACCACCCATAAGACCCTTTACGGTCCTCGAGCGGCGTGCATTCTAACCACAGATAAAAAGATGGCGGAAAAGATAGATGCGGCTGTCTTTCCTGGTGAGCAAGGGGGGCCACATGTCAACGCCATTGCCGGGATGGCAGTTGCTTTCGCGCTTGCCCAGTCGCCTAAATTCCATCAGCTTCAACGCCAGGTGGTAGAAAACGCCAAACATCTAGCGGTTGAGTTGGAAAAACATGGCTTGCGAATTCCCTACGGTGGCACGGACACTCACATGCTACTAGCGGATTGCAAGAGCATCCGCTCTGATTTTGGCCTGAGCCCAGATGGTGTACCAGGCACTCCGCTGATGGGTGACATGGCTGCCCGAATCCTAGACCTGGCGGGCATTGTCCTCAATCGTAATACGATTCCTGGCGACAAGAGTGCCCGCAACCCCAGTGGTGTCCGTTTAGGTACACCGTGGATAACCCAACGAGGTTTTCGGGCGCAAGAGGTTGAACGTTTGGCTGAGATCATAGCCCGTGTACTCAAGGCGACTGAGCCTTATGCCTATGCTGGTACGCGTGGACCGGTCTATCGTGCCAAAATGGACTTTGACGTATTGGAGCGAGCTAAATGGGATGTGGTGAACCTGGCTTGTTCGGTTGACTTAGAGGCGGACTATGCCCCCAGTGGTTACCCGCACCACTATTTTATGCACAAGCCATCAAGGGATGTTTGCGGCGAATGGGACATCGTTGAAATAGAAGGTTCTCATGCCCGCGGTTTTTGTAACGTGGCGATGACCAACGATGTCTATGCTCTTAGGTCGGGCGATAGTCAGCCGACCTGGATTCTGGAACCAGATGGCCGGCTGATGAGTGGCGGTTTGCTAAGACGACCAGGGGAAGAAACCACCCGCTTCCAATTGCTGATTCCCAAGTCGGTAGAATCTCGCGTTGCTCATTGGTTACGGGCGCTTTCTGATGGGTACGTTCACATGGATGATAACGACATATTTGCCAAAGTACCCGGCCCGGTCGTAGTTCGTCGGCTGTCGCACGAATTGGCCGACGAGTGGGAATCAAGACCTCCTACAGCAAAAATCTTTGATGATGAGATGGTGGGCTGGGCTTTCCATAAACCATATTGGATTGGACAGCGGGCGCGGGCTGATGCTCCTGGCGAACTGGAATCTTTGCCTGCTTTTATGTGGGAGGAACCCGCTGATCTCCCCGTGCGGCGAACCGTGTTGTATGAGATTCACCGCCAAGCGGGTTCCAAACTTACTCCATTTGCTGGCTGGGAGATGCCAATAAGCTACACCTCCGTCCAGGAGGAACACCTCGCGGTGCGTCAGGCAGCCGGCTTATTCGATATCAGTCACATGGGATTATTTGAATTTAGCGGTGAGAACGTGCACCTATTTGTCAACACCATCACCACCAACGACGTCTCTCTGTTGGATGTTGGCCAGTCTCAATACTCCTTTCTATTAAATCAGGATGGACATGTGGTGGATGATGTTTGGGTTTTCCGATTGGAAGAGAATCAATACTGGATGGTAGTCAACGCTGCCAACAATGACAAAGATTGGGCATGGGTGAACGCAGTTCGTGAAGGACAGGTGATGATAGACCCGGAGAGGCCATGGTCTCGAGCTTTGGGCACCGAGACAGTCGTTGTGCGTGATATGCACGATCCTGCCCAGGGGAGTGAGATGCGAGTGCAACTTGCTCTCCAGGGACCACGTTCACAAGATATCCTGTTGGCTCTGCTGGATCAGGATGATCCGTTTTGTGAGCTGATGCTTGAAATGAAGCGAAATGAGATCATTCAACGACAGATAGCCGGATACGACCTTTACTTGGCACGCACCGGATACACTGGCGAGCCAATGGCATTTGAGATCTTTGTCCATCCTGATGCAATCCCTGATCTGTGGCACACATTGTTGGAAGCAGGTGAACCATTTGGTTTGCAGCAGGTTGGCTTGGTGGCTCGGGACAGCTTACGAATTGAGGCCGGATTGCCTTTATACGGCCACGAACTAGCTGGTCCACTGGATCTTAACCCAGCCGACGCTAGTTTTGACCCATATGTCAAACTTTATAAGCCCTTCTTCATCGGTAAGGCAGCTTACGTGGTGCACGAGCATGAGCGACAGTCACGGTTGATCCGTTTTCGTTTTGACGAAGAACAAGCGCGGATGCCCATACAGGGCGATGTGGTTGTTGACCGCAAGGGGCGAGTAGTTGGTACAGTGACCAGTTGCTCAATTGATAGCGAGGGTCAATTGACCGGATTGGCATATGTGGAAAATCAATATACCAAGCGGGGCACACGACTAGGTGTCTTTCAGGTGGATAATGCCAGGTGGGCTAAAAAACCGCTCACTAGCCTCAAAACTGGTGACCGAGTCCAACTTCACGATGATATCACGGTTATCAGTCGTTTTTTGGACAAAAAAGAATGATAAATGGGGATGAATGATATCAATGTTTGTTTTATTGAAAATTTTTGGTACATTGCCGTTCGAGTGTCTCGTTCTTATCAGGCGAGCAGCTCATTTATAAGCCATAGTTTGGTTATAAGGCGTCGTACATCTTAGGAGGAATCATTGATGGATGACCAAGAGAATCAAGAATCACACCACTGGCTCGATCGAGTGATATGGTCTGAAGTCCGTGTTAACTATGAGGTCTTGATTTATATCCTGTTGATCATACTGGCAATCATCACCCGATTCCATAGCCTCGAGAATCGGGTGATGAGTCACGATGAAAATACACACGTCTATTTCTCTTGGTTGCTTGAACAGGGTCGAGGGTACAGCCACGATCCACTCTCGCATGGACCTCTTCAATTCCACCTTGTTGCTCTTTCATATTTTCTTTTCGGAGATAACGACGCCACAGCTCGTTTTCCGGCAGCTTTGTTTGGGGTAATTGCCGTGGGAATGGTTTGGGTCTTCAGGCGCTGGCTTGGTCGAACGGGTGCATTGGTCACGGCTGTTCTCATGCTTATTTCGCCTTATATGCTTTATTACTCGAGATATGTTCGCAATGAGGCGCTCGTTGTACCTCTTGCTATGGCTACGGTTTGGGCAATCACCCGCTATATGGAGAGCCGCCAATCGCGTTGGTTATACCTGCTCGCCTTCTCTTTATCATTACACTTCGCGACAAAAGAGACGGCGTTTATTCTCACCGCCCAGGTGTTGTTGTTCTTGGGTGGTTACCTCGTATGGCAGTTGATTAGTCACCGATGGGAGCGTCAAGAGTTCCGGCTCGCTTTTTTCATCGGTCTCGGTTTGACCGCATTAGGGACAGCGGTCGCTCTTGTGACGTACTTCCGAGAAAGAGCACTTGACACCGGAGCGGCTTCTGAGGCACTCGAATCAATAGACGTCGGGGCTGCTGTCTTGCCTGGGATAGCTTTGTCACCAATCATCGCGCTGGGGGGAATAGTCGCCTTGTTGGGGTTGATTACAATCAGCGCAGTCTCTATTTTGGAATTTGGTCGGCGGCTTCGAACAGAATTTCCAACCCTTGACTTATTGATCGTCATGGGGACGATGACATTGCCCCAACTTTCAGCACTACCGGTAACATTACTTGGTTGGGATCCACTCGCTTACCAGGATCCTGTGGCTTTCAATCGGACTTCCGTGGTTGTAATTCTGTTATTGGCAATCACGGTCGTTATCGGTTTGGTGTGGGATTGGCGACGCTGGTTGATCGTGGCAGGGGTATTTTTTGGACCATTCATCGTGTTGTATACAACACTCTTCACCAATGGGCAGGGGATTGCCACAGGCTTAGTTGGATCTTTAGGCTATTGGCTTGCTCAACACGGTGTCGAACGAGGAAGCCAACCGCTGTATTATTATGTTTTGGTACAAATACCAATCTATGAATTCTTGCCGGCGATCGGGGCATTGATCGCGGTCGTAATTGGATTGAAAACCAAATTTGCTAGTATCAGTGATCAATCCGATGCCCAATTGGAGTCCCCCAACCAGCCTCAAGGTTCGAATATCCCCTCCTTTCCGGTCATCCCATTCATTGCCGCCTGGGCCTTGTCTTCCCTGATAATTTACTCGTTTGCTGGCGAAAGAATGCCGTGGTTGACCGTGCATATCACTCTGCCATTGATATTGCTTGCTGGGTGGGGGATTGGCAGGTTCCTGGATTCGATTGACTGGCCTCTGGTGCGACAGGCTCACGGTTGGATTGTGTTGGGGTTGGTGTTCCTTGTCTTACTTTCAACCCTGCGAGTTGTCGGGTTCTTGTTTGGTTCAAATCCCCCGTTTGAAGGAAGTGAAATTAATCAGCTCAGTGCGACATCAGGGTTCCTGGCCGCGGTGTTTGCAACAATTGCTTGTTCTATTGGCATTGCCAAGCTATCACATGGCTGGACACTAACTGGTCTGTTGAAATCAGCTGGCGCTTTGTTACTGGGGTTATTGGCTATTGTAACCTTCCGTACGGCTTTTCGGGCCGCTTATATAAACTACGACTACCCTACAGAATTTCTTGTTTATGCCCACTCGGCAACAGGACCAAAGACTGCATTGAAACAGATAGAGGAGCTCTCTATTCGTACTACGGGTCGTCTTGATATTCAGGTTGCATACGACGATGAGACTACTTACCCATTCTGGTGGTATTTTAGAAATTACAAGAACGCGATGTATTACGGGGCTAGTCCCAGCAGGGATCTTCTTAATTACCCGGTTGTGTTGGCCGGAGACGTCAATTGGCCCAAGTTAGACTCCTTCCTAGGTGATCGTTATTACGCCTTTGAATACGCCCGTATTTGGTGGCCGATGCAGGATTACTATAACCTCACCTGGGAGCGCATAGCTGAAATGATAACTTCAGCTGATTACCGGTCGGCTTTATGGGATATCTGGATCAATCGAGATTACACAGCTTACGGAGAAGTTACCGGGCGCGATTATTCATTAACTAATTGGTCTCCCTCAAATCGGATGAAGCTATACATTCGCAAAGACCTGGCAACCATGATCTGGGATTACGGTGTTGCACCCTTCTTTGTGGAGGAAGAGGATGAATTCATCGACCCATATGCCGATCAGTTGGAGGAGCTGCATGCGGATATCGTAATCGGTCAGAGCGGTTCTTCTCCCGGTCAATTTTCAAGACCTCGGGGGATAGCAGTAGCCCAAGATGGAACGATCTATATTGCTGATACTATGAACCATCGTATACAACATTTGAGCGCGAGCGGTGAGGTGCTCAAAGTGTGGGGGCAGTATGCGAGTGTTTCAAACGGAGAAGCCCCGGGTGGAACTTTCAATGAACCCTGGGATATTGCCACTGGCCCAGATGGCACAGTGTATGTTTCCGATACTTGGAACCACCGAATACAGCATTTTACCTCCGATGGCGAGTTCATTGGGATGATAGATTCCTCCGGACAGACGGGAGAAACTGATGCCTTCTGGGGTCCGCGTGCAATAGCGGTAGATGCCAAAGGTCGAGTGTTTGTAGCTGATACCGGTAACAAACGCGTCGTCGTCTTCAACTCTCAGGGGCAATCGCTGACTGAATTCGGAGGTTTTGGCCTTGAGTTGGGTTTTCTGGACGAGCCGGTTGGGTTGGGTCTGGATGGTCAGGGACGATTGTACGTTGCCGACACGTGGAATCAACGCATCCAAGTTTTTGAGGAAGTTAGCGAGGCTTTTTTTCATGCGGTTGCAGAGTGGCCCGTTGGTGGTTGGATAGGTCAATCGCTTGATAATAAGCCCTATCTGGCAGTAGGGGATGACGGCACTGTGTGTACAACGGATCCTGAGGGGTACCGTGTGTTATGCTTCGAGGCTGATGGCGAATTCATCCGTGGGTGGGGCGGTTTGGGTAATGATGATTCCCAATTTGGACTACCCGCCGGAATAGCATTTGATCGATCATGCTCTGTCTGGGTTTTGGACAGCGCTAATGATCGGGTTATGTATTTCGATCTTGAGTTATGTGAGGAATAGGTCATGAATTTGTCGACAAGACAAAGGACAAAATAAGCGATTTATATTTAAATATGACCTGATATCCTACGAGATCAAAAATGTAACCTCACCATTCAGGGTGCGCTCCGTGGTCGCATCGCAGGCTAAAGCCTGCGGCTACATGAACAAAGGAATTCAACGATGTGGCCGCACCCCTCAGGGTGCGTCCCGTAGTCGCATCGTAGGCTAAAGACTTCGGCTACATGACAAAAGAAATTCAACGATATAGCCGCACCCTTCAGGGTGCGTTCCGTGATCGCATCGCAGGCTAAAGCCTGCGGCTACATGACCAAAGAAATTCAACGATGTAGCCACACCCTTCAGGGTGCGTCCCGTGGTCGCATCGCAGGCTAAAGCTTGCGGCTATAGGACCAAAGAAATTCAACGATGTAGCCGCACCCTTCAGGGTGTGGCCCTCAAGCTTTAATGTCAGCTAATAGCCCACTAGAAGACAGAATTACTTAACTCTGTTCTGATAGGATTAACGTTGTGGATGGCTTTAGGATAATAATGTTTCGAACAATGACATACTGCGTACAGCCATCTTAAACCGTGTCTTCGGAGGGTGATATTTGCGGATAATCGGAAGGGTGAATATTAAAATATGGCAGCACGACCAACATCGCCTAGTAGTTTATAGTACCTCGAATAGTTACTGTAAAGGAGGGTAAGAAAATGTTATGGAAGAGAAGACCGGTTCAGGGGTTCATTCGCAATGTTGTTCGCTGGGGGGTTTTCATCCCGCTCTGGCTCTTGTTTGCCTGGACAGATTTTAGGTCAGCATGGTCTACACTTATGGGTTATGGAGTGGACATTACTGGTCCCACAACACGCCTTGCTGTCGGAATGATCAAGACCGGGGTAATTTTCTGGATTGCGAACACACTTGCAACGATGTTCTATGTCCTTCCCGAGTGGGAGCGGTTGATCCTGCTGCGACTGGGTAAGTCTGTCGGTTCAAAAGGTCCGGGATTATTTATCGTACCGCCATTCCTATATTCTGTCGCCAGCATCATTGATGTCCGGATCACTACATATGAAGTGAAGGCAACTAAAACACTCACTAAGGACAACATTCCGGTGGACGTCACTGCGGCGGTCGAGTTGGAGGTCGAGGATCCTGAGAAGGCGACCATTGACGTTCGGGACTATTGGAAAACGACTGAGTGGGCTTCGATGGAAGCGCTGAAGAATACTATCGGCAGCAATGACCTCAGGCTCCTATTAAGCGAAACCGAAAAGATCGCCTCTTCACTGAAGGCTGAGATTGACGAGGCGGCTAAGGATTACGGCGTCAATGTCCGGGCAGTGCGTATTACTGACGTCGGTGCTCCCCCATCATTGATTGAAGAGCTGGCGGTAATTGCGCGCGCTGAGCGTAGTGCGAAAGCTAAACAGATCCAGGCTGATGCAGAAATCGCGGTCGCGACCTCGCTATCAGAAGCAAGCCGCACGCTGGAAGCACAAGCAGGTTCGTTGCAGCTAAGACAGATTCAGGCCCTCCTGGAGATGTCCAAAGAAGAGAGCGCGATGATCATCGTCTACCCCATGGATAGTATTGGGGGTCAGCAGATTGCCAGTGCCGCCGCAGGAACCCAATCAATGAGGAAGCCTAAGGCTTAGGTGCCAGTCCGGTTTCCTAAACTAAGACAAAGAGAGCGCGATATTGATGGACCTCATATATATCACGCTCCTGCTAATTTAATTAAGCTTAAGCGAGTGATGGCCGGTGAGAGAGATGAGACTGTGAATAAGGGTAATTTAATATCTAGAGTACAATAATATAAATGCGTACAGCCTGACCTGAAAGTTGTCGGATGGTTGGTGTAGATCTGTTGATCTTGTTTGACTAACCGGGGAAAAGTTTTTTAATATAAAATAAATGCGTTGTAAGCGAGTCGCTGTCAAGTCATACCCTAGATTTTGAATTGTTATTAGGAACACAACTCTCTAGGAGAGCATGATGAGCGATATAAAAGCCATATTGGGCCCGATGAGACTCCCCTTTCTCATATTGACCCCAGCCTGTATCTTCTTGGGTTATAGCAGTGCGGTGTGGACCTCGGACAGTGTGAACGGCTACCACCTCTTGCTGACATTAATCGGGGGCTTATGCGCCCATATTAGCGTCAATGCATTGAATGAATATTTCGACTTCAAGAGCGGATTAGACTTCAAGACAAGACGGACCCCGTTCAGCGGTGGCAGTGGCACCTTACCCACCAAGCCAGAGGCAGCAGCTTTAGCGCTGGCAACAGGTTTGTTGTCATTGACAGCCACAGCTCTCGTCGGATTATATTTCATTCAAGTCCGAGGAATGGCTCTCCTACCTCTGGGTCTCCTTGGTATTTTAATAATTATCACCTATACAATTTGGCTCAGTCGCATTCCTATTGTGTGCTTAATCGTGCCAGGATTAGGATGTGGTACTTTGATGGTTATGGGCACGGATTTCGTACTCTCGGATGGATATTCGTGGACAGCCTTTTTCTCTTCACTTGTGCCATTTTTCACTGTCAACAACTTATTGCTCCTAAATCAGTTCCCTGATGTCGAGGCAGATCAAAGTATAGGTAGAAGAAATTTTCCCATCACGATTGGTAGGCCAGCCAGTGCTTCTATTTACGGACTATTTCTCGCTTTATCCTACATCTCGATCGTCATCGGTGCATGCATTGGGCATTTACCCTGGGTAAGTCTGTTGGGTCTTATCTCGCTGGTTATCGCCGTTCCCACATTTATTGGTGTTTACCGATATGCTGAGGACATCGAGAAGCTTATTCCTTATCTTGGGTTGAATGTGATCATAACCTTGACAACCCCGGTATTGGTAGCCATCAGTTTACTTATTGGCTAAAAGATAATTTACCTTTTACACTAAGGCAGACCGACCTCGGAGATCATTCAAGCGAACTGCACTGACAGCTTTATTCCCTAATGAATTGCAGCCTAATTGATTTTCAGCTAAACACTTCGTAGATGCATGCTCGAAGTTCTGGTCTTTTCTGCAGGTAATCAATAAGCCTAGTATTATGCAAACTTTTTTCAACAACCTTTGTTGGAGTCACTAGAATGGCAATAGAAGAACAAGTGGAAAATCTAAGTCGCATCGTTAAGGATTTTGCTGAATGTGTGGGTTCTCTTCATGGGGAAATGTTCTTGAAAAAGCTTAATGGCTGGTCGCCGCGTGACACTCTGGCTCATTTGATTGGTTGGAATCGGTATACCGTAAAGGGATGTGAGCAAATCCGAAGAGGAGATCTACCATTCTATTTTGTCGATCCAGGAGAAGATTATTGTAAGGTCAATGCGGTGCTTGTTCGAGAATATTCATCAAAGGATATAGGAGAGCTACTTGATGAACTTGAGGCATCGACTAATGAGTTAAAAGCGTTCCTGGGTATGGTTGACCCGCTCGATTGGGATCGTGACTATGGTGTAATGTATCAAGGATTTAACATAACAGTTCGAAATACTGTGGATGCCCTCATTGAGGATTATATTAATCATAGACAACAATTAGAGGAATGGGTATGAAACTCTAACCGAAGGAGTTAAAACCAAGATGACCCGCTATAAAATCATCGTCAACCCAATATCTGGTAGAGGTGCCGGGGAAAGTGCTGTTCCTACCATCGAAAGTCGGCTGCGGGAATATGGCCTGGATCACCATCTTGTGCGTACTGAACGACCCTGGCATGCAGCTGAGCTAGCCCAGGAGGCCGCAGCGGACGGATACGAAGTCGTAGTGGCCGTGGGCGGCGACGGTGTTGCCAATGAGGTGCTGAATGGCTTAATGTTGGCCAAGGGTGCTGGAGAAGGGGAGGCGGCTTTAGGATTGATAGGCCTCGGTCGTGGCAACGACTTCGCATTCGGCATGGGAGTGCCGGCTGGCCTAGAGGAGGGTTGCAAGGTATTAGCGCAAAATTTCAGGCGTACGGTAGACATTGGTCGAGTCGTTGGGGGTTTGTACCCCCAAGGTCGCTACTTTGGGAATGGCGTGGGTATTGGCTTCGACGCGGTTGTCGGCTTTGTAGCGTTGAGAATGAAGCGATTGCATGGTTTCCTGTCCTATATCGTCGCGGCCCTTAAAACAATCTTCATATATTACCGCGCCCCGTTGGTAAAGATCGAATATGATGGAAACACGATAGAGCAGCTTTCGTTGATGGTTTCGGTTATGAATGGGCGTCGTATGGGAGGTGGTTTCATGATGGCGCCACAGGCTGAGATCGACGACGGCCTGTTTGATCTTTGCATCGCTAACCAGGTAAGCCGCCCACGCATCTTAGCTCTCATCCCACGCTTTATGCAGGGTACACAAGCCTCTCATCCAGCGATTAAGATCGGACGTACAACACAAATCACGGTCACCGCTGTCGAGGGGGTTTTACCAGCTCATGCCGATGGAGAGACGCTTTGTATTGAAGGCCAACAACTCACCATGGAACTGCTACCTGATCAGATTGATGTCATCTGCCAAACTCCTGAGACAGCCTGATGACAATAATGGGTCGGCTGGTAAATTTCACCATTAAACGCCTAACCCACATACTTTGCCGGATCGATGCAGATCAGTTATCGCAGGTACCGGAAAAAGGACCACTAATCCTGGTTGGCAATCATATCAATTTCATAGAAGTCCCGATAATGTACACCCAATTGCTGCCGCGTTCAGTAACTGGCTTCGCCAAGGCTGAAACGTGGGACAATCCAGCTATGGCGTATTTGTTCGATTTATGGGGTGGTATTCCAATGCATCGAGGTACAGCCGATGTAACTGCTTTACGTCAGGGACTGGCAGCCCTTGACGCGGGTCGCATCCTGGCGGTCGCACCAGAGGGCACTCGCAGTGGTCATGGACGTTTGCAGCGTGGGCATCCAGGTGTGGTGATGTTGGCGTTGCATAGTGGGGCGCCTTTATTGCCGGTGGTTTACTTTGGGGCTGAGAAATTTCGATCCAACTTGACCCAGCTACGGCGTACTGACTTTCATGTTGTAGTGGGTCAGCTGTTTTACCTGAACGCGGAGGGGGTCAAAGCTACCCGAGGAGTGCGTCGGCAGATGACGGATGAGATTATGTGTCAATTGGCAGCGTTGTTACCTCCAGCTTATCGTGGCGACTACGCGGATCTGGCTGCAGCCACCGAGACCTATCTGCGGTTTCCATCAATGTCTGAGAGCAACCTCAGTCGTGCTCTGCGTTCAGAATCATACCCACCCTAATTGATTTAATGCTGATGAACGCGGAAAAGCTACGATAGGTGCACACTAAAAAACCAGGTTGATTATAGATAGCTGCACTGAAAAACGTACTAGCGTGAGAAGGGGAACGGTCAATGTGGGGACTGTACCTTAGGTTGGATTAACTGGACATGACTTCTCCGATATTGGGAAATTTATTCAAACCAGGCATGACGGACTACACTGGAGATAATCTAGATGTAGAATTATCCTGGGTAAGGAATTAAAGGGAGGTTCAGGTATGGCGAAAGGACGCATCGTTGTCAATGAACTGTATTGCAAAGGGTGCGAATTGTGCACGTCTGTATGCCCCAAAGATCTGATCCAAATAGCGGTCGATCGTTTTACGCCGAAGGGCTATCATCCGGCGGAATTGGTGGATCCGGAGGGAGCGTGCACCGGATGTGCGATCTGCTCCATAATCTGCCCTGATGCTGCAATCACCGTATATCGTTGGGTGCCAGCGGACAAAGTAAAGATCAAGGTTTGAGGAGGGATGTTGGTATGGCGAAAGAATTGCTGAAGGGCAATGTCGCTTTTGCTGAGGCAGCCATTCGAGCGGGATGCGAGGCCTATTTCGGATACCCTATTACACCCCAAACGGAGGCCCTGGAACATATGTCAAAACGTATGCCAGAGCTTGGGCGGGTGTTCTTGCAGGCCGAGAGTGAAGTAGCTGCGATCAATATGGTCTATGGCGCTGCCAGCGCCGGTGTTCGGGTGATGAGCTCTTCGTCTAGCCCCGGGGTCAGCTTGATGATGGAAGGACTGTCTTATATCGCCGGTTCAGAGGTGCCGGTCGTGCTGGTCGATATCATGCGCGGCGGACCCGGACTTGGGAACATTGCCCCTTCCCAGGGTGATTACAATCAAATAGTCAAGGGTGGAGGGCATGGCGACTATCGTCCAATAGTGCTTGCTCCGGCTACTGTGCAGGAATTGATCGATCTCACAGTCGAGGCTTTCGATCTGGCAGAGAAGTACCGCTGCATTGTTATTGTCCTGGCTGATGGCAGCTTGGGCCAAATGATGGAACCAGCTGAGTTGCCCCCAATGCAAGTAGTCCGACCGGTTGATAAGCGACCCGATTGGGCGTTGACTGGTGCCAAGGGCAGGGACCCGAATGTGATCACCTCGATCTACATCGATCCAGCTATAGAAGAGGTGTTCAATCGTAAACTCATGGCTAAGCAGGCTGAGATTGAGGAAAATGAAATCCGCTATCGAGAGGTATTACTCGATGATGCTGAAATTGCTGTAGTTGCATTTGGCACCGCGGGCAGAATCGTACAATCAGCGGTTAAAGCCGCTCGGGAGGAGGGGATTCGGGTCGGTCTACTGCGACCGATTTCGCTTTATCCATACCCATTCGAAAGGGTGCATCGACTTGCGGAGCAGATGCAAGCGGTCATGGTAGTCGAGATGAACGGCGGGCAGATGGTTAATGATGTCCGGATGGCGGTAGAAGGTTTGGTCCCGGTTTCCTTCTATGGCAGGATGGGAGGGATGGTACCGCTACCGGATGAGGTGCTGGAAGAAATCCGCAAGGTACAGGCGAGTATCGATGTGGCTGGATAGCTTGGAGAAGTTGCGATGACAAATAAAGAATTGGTTGAATCCCTGATCTACACCAAACCTGAGGGTTTAACTTCTGCTGTGACCCATTATTGTCCCGGTTGTACACACGGTATAGCTCATCGGTTGCTTGCCGAGGTGATCGATGAGATGGGAGTCCGTGAGGAGACGATTGGCGTAGCGCCGGTCGGATGCTCGGTCTTCGCCTATGACTACTTCAATATGGATTTCGCTGAAGCAGCTCATGGCCGGGCGCCAGCGATGGCTACTGGATTGAAGAGGGTAAGCCCTGATAAAGTGGTCTTCACCTACCAGGGCGATGGCGATCTGGCGTCCATTGGCGCAGGGGAAATCCTGCATGCCGCTGGTAGAGGTGAGAACATCACCGTGATTTTCATTAACAACGCAATCTATGGCATGACCGGGGGTCAGATGGCGCCCACGACCTTGCCTGGCCAGCGGACGACTTCCACTCCCTTGGGGCGCGATGTCGAAGTGCATGGGTTCCCTATTCGTATGTGTGAGATTCTGTCTCAACTCGATGGCGCGGTCTATGTAGTGCGGCGTAGCTTGCACAATGTGGCTAACATCCGAAAAGCCAAGAAGGCTATCAGACAGGCTTTCGAGGTTCAGCGCCAGGGACTAGGTTTCTCGATGGTTGAATTGCTATCCAGCTGTCCCACGAATTGGGGTATGAGCGCCGCTGAAGCGCTGAATTGGATAGAGGAACACATGCTCGCCGCATATCCTCTTGGCGACTATAAGGTGAACCCCGCGATCAGCAAGCACGGCGGAAACTAGGAGAATGGGATGCAGACCGAGATCATCATTTCAGGCTTTGGTGGGCAGGGTGCTCTTTTCGCTGGACAACTGCTATCCTATTCCGCTCTGGATAATGACTTACAGGTAACCTGGATCCCTTCCTATGGGCCGGAGATGCGTGGCGGTACGGCGCACTGCACAGTGATTATCAGTGATGACGAAATCGGCTCCCCGGTGATTCGCAACCCCAAGGTTGCCGTCGTGATGAACTTGCCGTCGCTGGACAAGTACGAGCCACTGGTCGAGACTGGAGGGGTGCTGGTGGTTAACACCTCCCTAGTGGACCGCAACCCGACGCGTGAGGATATTACAGTGATCTTAGTTCCGGCGAATGAGATAGCTGAAGAGTTGGGGGAAAAGCGCCTGGCGAATTTAGTGATGTTAGGGGCTTTGCTTGAGCATCTGGATGTCCTTTCCGTGGAGGATGTAGGCGCTTCTCTGGGCGTTCACATCCCCGAGCACCGACGAAATTTGTTGGAGGGGAATCTTAAAGCGCTGGAGCGTGGTGCCAGCCTAGCGTCCAGCGAGGCAATTTTGGGTTGATCAAAAGGGAAAAACTAGTTCAACAAGATCAATAATTAATTTTTATCGGCGCGCCGCACTTAGGACAGGACTGTATTCCGGCCTCAACGATGAATCCGCACTTGCTACAAGCCAGGGGTTGTGAGTGTCCCAGAGGAGCTCCACAAGCTACACAGTGGGGTTCGCCAACCGGGTTGGCCGTGATGCAGTATTCACAGATAAGCCGGCGTAGTCGTTCGGAGATTTCGTAGGAAGCCCCCAAAGAATCGGCAGCTCTCTCTAAGGTCTGCCAAACCCTCTCCATAAGCTGTAGTGAAGCAATATCCTGGGCCAGGTCATCCAGACGGGTCAGCAGACTAAAGGGGTTACGAAGCATGGAGAGCGTGGTAACTCCCAGGCTGGCTGCTACCCCCATCCATTGCTGCTGCCCGATGTGTACGAGAACGCCATCCTCGACTCGAGAAAGGTGGACTGCGATCGCGGTGCGTCCGCCGGAAGCAGGTGCAATTGGGCTGGCGATTTGAACGACCCGGTGGTTTCCTCGACCTACTTGCTTGGCTCGCAGATTGCCTTGGTCGAACTCAGCGATGAGGGCACGGGCAAAGTCATCAGGGGTGATCGGACCATGAAAGGTTCGTTGGTTTAGTTGTCGTTCCATGGTGTATGAGGTTTGATCTCCATTCGATCGTGAGGGCTCACAACTCCCATGTAGTATAATGCGTCCGCACTAGGTAGGCAATGTGGGAGAGTGGGTATGAGAAGTCTGGCATGGTCTTCCGCCTTATGCTGTACAGTGATCTTGTTGAGTCTGACAACGCTCGCGGCGGTGCCTTCGACTGTACGGCAAGCGATAGTTGTGTCCACTGTTACTGGGACTCCAGAAGGACCGGTAATCGTTGTGCCAGATCAGGTAAATGTCCGTCTGGGACCTGGCACAAACTACGATAAAGTCGGAGTGTTAATCGCCGGGCAGGAAGTTCCGGCGCTTGGTCGCACCCCAGGGGGTTTGTGGATCCAGATTGTATATCCTGGTGTTCCAGGGAATATTGCCTGGGTTTATGCACCTTATGTGGTATTGGATACCGCCCAACAGTTATTACCCATTATTGAACCGCCGCCGACCCCAACCCCGCGGATGACTCCTACGATCGATCCTACATTGGCAGCCCAATTCAACCTTGGTGAAGCACCGCCAACTCGATTGCCCACTTTTACTCCAGCCGAACCCGTGGTTCAGCCGACCTTCGAACCAGAGCAGGTCGAGGGCGTGCGCGGCATTCCCCCTATCTTGGCGATCCTTGGCTTGTTGGTTGTTGGTTTGTTTGGAATGGTAGTTTCGTTCTTGCGGGGAGGATAATCATAGACTAGAAAGCGCATATGAACAAGCGAATCAGGCGCGGCCTGATTTTGTTATTTAAATCGACATATCGATGGTGATGGCTATCTAATTTGTGCGTGAATTAGGGGTGGTAAGCCAGTGCTTTATCAATCGTGAATAGTTTTAATGCCCATCCTTCGACTACACTACCGCTTCGACCGAGCCGATGGTCTCGAGCAATGTCGAGGGGTTCAGGACGAAACCTGAGTACAGCCGAAGGGCTCAACTTCTGTTCCGCTCAAAATGCCTACTGCATTGTATTTGCATCCTGAGCCCTTCGACTTACCTTGTATGAGCTAATCCCGAGATCTTCAGCAGGCTGTGGCAGGTTATGCTGAGGTACAAATGATAACCGCTCAGGCATTGTCCTGAGCTTGCCGAAGGGGTAAACTCCGGCAGCTGTGCGTAGCTCAGGCCGTAGTCGAAGGATGCTCACCCAACTGTCGTTGGTAGAGTTTAAGCCAGCCGCCTTACACTAGACGGATGTTCGATATAATTTGTCATTCCGCGAGTGCCTGTATTTACTGAGACATATGGGAAAAAGGAGCGAGGTATCCCTATAACGAGGTTTGAGTAGACATAGGAGCATAGGAATGAAGGGGATTGGACATCTTCATTCAGAGCTGGTCATGTTCTTTTTGAAGCGCTTATGGAAAAAATCATGGACCTGAATAGGTGGAGAGAGGTATCTCTGCAATGGTTGATAGCGCATCTGCTTAAATGCCAAGTTGCCATGAGTATATGTAGAGAATATTCGGATTAACTATAATTCCTTGACACACACTTACTGGGGGGTATAATTTTTTTAATAGTGGGGGGCCTGACGGCTTGAAGGCGACAGGCCCCTTGTCGCGGAGGGCTGGCAGACTGCTGAGTTGAGTAGCCAATCTTTGTATTTTCCTGAGGAACGATAAAAGCCTCTCCGAGTACTCTACCGACCAGGAATGATTGCATAAGCCGGCTGCATGTTTTGTATTGATACGCCCTATACCTACGCTCAGGAAGAGAAAGCACGGGTTATGAAGGAGATCACTAAAGTAATTAGGCGTGGGACGAAGTAATCGTCGGGTTATCAATAGCGTTCGAGTAGGTAGGAATTAAGTTGTATCACAGCGATACTGAGATCCTATTCCCCATGCGCGTTGCACCGAATTTAAGGGATCTGCGGGGTGATGCCTGGAGGGATCTTGTCGATCAAGTTTGTCGGTCGGCTGATGCTTCGCTCGAACAAATAGCTTTTACTCTGCTGCTCGTCCGGCTGAGTGGGTGCCTGACATGTCACTCTCATTCCTACCGGGCGTTACGCGGCTGCACTCTGTGCGCTATGCATACAATCCGGCGTTTCCGTGGCGAGGATTCAGAACTGCTGGTTCTCTTTCAATATGCGCGGGATGAAGTGGATGCGTTCTGGGAAAATGGGCAAGTACTAGCCGATTTCTTTAGTGAAATACCGGTTGGAGGAAGAGATGAATAATAAAGCAGAACCCCTCACACCTGAAACTGTGATGGTTGCTCTCAGCAAGGTGCAAGATCCAGAACTTAAGAAGGATTTGGTCAGCTTGGGAATGATTAAAGACTTGTTGATCGACGGTGGAAAAGTTACTTTCACCATTGAGTTAACAACACCTGCTTGTCCGTTGAAAGCTAAGATCGAGGCGGACGCGCGTCATGCAGTGGAGGCTTTAGACGGTGTTTCAGAGGTTGATATCAATTTATCTTCAAGTGTGCCATCCAATGGACGGGTAAGAACCCCCAGCCAACAAATGATTCGCAACGCGGTGGCAGTTGCTTCTGGTAAGGGCGGTGTCGGGAAAACAACTGTGGCGGTAAACGTGGCTGTGGTTCTGGCAAGATTAGGTGCCAGAGTGGGATTGATGGATGCTGATATCTATGGCCCAAATGTGCCGACTATGATGGGTGTCGATAGCATACCTGGCTCGACGGGCGAGAAACTAGTGCCGGCCGAGGCTTACGGCGTAAAGCTTATGTCGATTGGCTTTCTGGTTCCACCTGGCCAGCCGCTGATCTGGCGAGGTCCGATGCTCCACAGCGCCATTGGTCAGTTCATCACCGATGTTGAATGGGGGGAACTAGATTACCTAATCGTCGATCTCCCGCCTGGAACAGGGGATGCGCAACTCAGTCTGGCTCAGTTGATGCCGCTATCTGGGAGCTTGATTGTGACCTTGCCACAGAAGGTATCGATTGAGGATGCACGACGCGGATTAGAGATGTTCCGGACGCTGGATGTTCCCATCCTGGGTGTCGTCGAAAATATGAGTTATCTTGAATTACCAGATGGAGATCGGATGGATATATTCGGGCAGGGAGGGGGTGAAAAACTTGCCCGTGAGGCTGGTGTGCCTTTCATCGGTGCCATACCCTTAGATCCCCATGTGCGGGAAGGTGGGGATGCCGGTGTTCCGATCGTTGTGTCGCACCCTGATTCCGCAGTGGCAAAGGCATTGACTTCAATAGCTCAGGACCTGGCGGCCAAGGTCAGCCTCCAAGCAATGAGGTAGTCAGGTAATGTCCCTTAGTTGTTACCGTTCTTTTGCACATTATGATTGAGTGCACTAAGATTGGAAGCAAAGAAAATTCCAATCAGCCGAGGTAGTAGACGAGACTAACGATGACGGATAAGATAGCAACTACCCGAATTGCTGCTATTCGGTTTCAGCCCATTGGCAAACTTTATCATTTCGATGCCTCCCAGGTGCATGATTTGCAGGTTGACGATTTTGTAATCGTTGCAACCAGCAGGGGTCGAGAGCTGGGGCAGGTTATCAGTTTGATCTCTGATCCCTCTCCACCAACCGAGGGGGATCTAAAGCCAATCGAACGACGGGCTCAACCTCAGGAACTAGTCACCCGCAGGATGTGGAAAGGGCGGGAGCTTGAAGTGTTGATTGCATGCCGAGAAAAGGCAACTGAGCTGGGATTACTAGGTGTTAAGATAGCCAAGGCTGAATTTTCCTACGACGGTTCCCGTTTGACATTCCTCTATAATGTTGAGGGTGATGAAAAAGTCGATCTGAAGGAACTGGTTAAGCATATACAAAGAGCGAATCGTCAATCGCGGGTTGAAATGCGTCAGGTCGGTCCACGAGATGTTGCCAAAGTAATCGGTGGGATGGGCGCCTGTGGAATGGAAGAGCGCTGTTGTTCCAAGTTCCTTATGGAATTCAGCCCAATTTCAATCAGGATGGCCAAGGCTCAAGGGATCTCTCTCAATCCGCAGGAAATTACCGGATTGTGTGGGCGGCTTCGGTGTTGTCTGCTTTATGAATACGAACAATACGTTGCAGCACGAAAACAGCTCCCCAAACGCAACAAGCGAGTACTTACACCGAGCGGGGAAGGTAAGGTGGTGGAAGTGTTGCTGCTTAAACAGGCGGTGATTGTGCTCCTGGAGGACGACCGTAAGGTTGAGTTCCCCAATGATGAGATCCAACCATATGATGAACACGGGGCGTTGGAGGAGAAAACAAAAAAACAACCTTGCCAGAACGAAAATGGAGGATTCAATTGCGGTAAAAAGTAGGATGAGTTGTGACCGATGGAGGCATCCCTGATGTTTCATGTGTCCGGGTCCTGGTAGTGCTTGACGCACTCCAATGATCCGGATTTTTATAACCAGCTACTTTGGCTAGAAAACGGCTTTATGAGAATTGCGCCAGAAAACCCCGTTGCTTGCGGCGGGGATAAATGGCGCTCTCCTTCTTTCCGTGAATACTATTCTAGCACAAATGTGCTAGAATCCTAGTATGCGCAAGACATTCAAGTATCGGCTTTTCCCAACGAAAGCGCAACGAACAGCGATGCAGAA
>Ga0209986_10000744_pt1 | contig 32129 bp, 23 predicted proteins | sample BlataG_FD_183168 | JGI IMG/M metagenome (GOLD analysis project Ga0209986, IMG submission 183168) | Deep subsurface microbial communities from Black Sea to uncover new lineages of life (NeLLi) - Black_00105 metaG (SPAdes) (version 2) | ecosystem: Environmental > Aquatic > Marine > Oceanic >...
TGTTAATAAAATAATATTAATATAATAAAAAATTTCCTATTATAGTTAATAAATCAGAAAAAATGAGGGAAATATTATAAAATATATAATACTTTACATAAGATATATTATAGGACGTTGTAAAATTGAAAAAAAATATAAAATTCTCCTAGCACCCTCTTTTATTATTGTATTATTCCTTTTATCCATCTCTCTCTGTCATTGCGGACTTTCGAAGAAAGTGTGGCAATCTCGTTATTCCTTTATATCTTTCATCTTTTCATTTTTATTCTTACCCAATACTTTGCACCTTGCATTTTTCTTTTTCTTCACTTTTGCATTGTCTCTTCCCACACTTATAACCCAAATCCCTTATTTCTTTATAAAATAAATACTAAATACCAACGACTAACGACTGTTTTTAATAACTACACGCTATTCATATGCAATATTCTCCTTTTTTCACCACAAAAACTATAAAAAAACTATAATTTTTATAAATATTTACTATATTTACTATTGAAAAAATATTCACATAAAACGCTGTACCAATTATAAACAAAAGCTTTGAAGGATTTTAAAAAACGCTCATATACTGCGTATATGAAGAAATTTTGACTTACTCCTTATGATTGTACCTAAAACAAAAAAGACCCCCCTTAAAAACGAAATTACGAGGTCTATTTTCCTGTAATCCAATAAAAACCCCTACTCTTTTTTAAGGCAAGGGTTTTGGTTAATAATTGTTCTATAAAATATTTTGTTAATTTTCTAATTACATTTCTTATTTTCTTTTCTTACGCGTTACTTTGACTTCTTTTTTAGATACAAATGAAAATAATATTCCTTTAAATCTTTCATCATGACTGAGAATCTCCCATTCATCTAATCTATCTTTATCATCCCATGTATATCCAATTATCGAATCACCCTTTTTTAAAGTAAAAACCTTCTTTCTTGGTCCTAAAGGTGATGCGATTTCAGGAGGGTATTTGGATTGGTTCCAAAATACTGCTTTTTCTCTCACTGGTTCAATTAGATCTTCAAAAACAGACTGATAATTAATTATAGTATAACCTTCATCTTTTTCTCGTTGATATTTCAAAGCAGTATCGATGCAAAAATCTAAGCAAAATTTTGCATTTCGTTCCGTCCAATTAGCTGGATGCCCAAAAGTTTTATCCCACCAATAAGTCAATTTATGTGTTTTAATATATTTGCCAATTATGGGAGTCAAATTTTTAAATCTATGATATAAATATGGATCGACTCTATTTTGTAATAAATCAATTGTTTGATCTGAACCATATGGTTTAGTGAATATTAACTCTTTTTGTTTAAATAAAAATCTAGGTATTGCCAAAGTTGAAGAAGATTCACAAATACAATACATCGCGTATGCTAAAGAAATAAGGCTTTCTCTTATCTTTCCATCTGCTATTTCTTTTTCAGCCCTGTTAATAAAATTCAGTACTTTTTTATCTCTTATTAAATCTTTAAGACTAATTGAGCTAAAATCCAAACCTAAATAAGTTTGACAAATGTCAGTAATTAATTGATAAACCGTTGAAGGAAAATGAGCATTGTTCTTAATATCGGGAAGTATTCCTTGATGTTTTATATTATTTCTGATAGTATTTAAATTTCGAATTGGTATCATGTATGGCAAAGTTCTTTTATGAGTATCTGCTTTCTTAATAAGTTCAAAATAATCAAGAATGTATTTATTGCCTTTTAATCCAGCCCCAAGATGATCTGCAATTGCCCCTAAAGCATTTTCTGTAGCATCATGCAGAAGTAATAATCCTTTAGCAAACACCATTTGATCATTTCCTATATTACAAGCTATCTCTCCATCTTTATAAAGTTTTCTTGCAAAGATCATTCTATTAAAAACTTCTTCTCTAATTTTTTTTGGCATATCAAAACTCCAAGTTTAAAAAATTTTAAATACTTTTATATGGGCACTAAAATTTTTTTGAGAGCAGTTTTATCTACCCTGCCCTTTTGATTGATTAAAGCTATTATTTGCATGTAATTACCTTTTTTATTTATTATTTTATCCAATTCAATGAAATGATGGCATATAACGATTCGCGGATAAAAGGAGTTGTCAAAGGCAATTTCGAGAAATCTTCGATTTCCCTTTTATCCGCTGTTAGGCGACCGTTTTGCTTAATTTTTGTACTCTTTAAAATCACATGAATCAACAATAATAGCTGATTCATGGTTAAAAGCAACAATGATCATTTTATTACAACCATAAGAGTGATGTTCTGTGTGTTCCGCAGGCCTTGAGAATGTGATAAATACATTCTTGTGACGGGAGGCGAAGTAAAATAATGATACTGCTGACAGTTTTGTACCCAAGGAGGATGTAATGATATTATATTTTTCTCTCACCTCGTCATAAATATCTTCTAAAGTCTCTATAGAATTTTTAACGCTAGTGAATGAAATCTCTCTTAACTCAACATTTGGTCTTGATAAAAGTAATATATTTTCACGTTCTGAAATATTTCTCCATCTCTTGTTTTCTTCGGAAGGCTTTCCGATCAGAGCAATTGTCTTGTGTGGATCAAAGGTCTCCCATATAGCGTACGCCCTGAGCCCTTCAAACCCCAAAATTTCGATTAGTAATTTCTGCTTTTGCGGATTATAATCGTTTCCAAAAAAAGGAAGGATGCGAACATCTTTTGCACCTAATGAAATTGGAATTTCATAGTCAATTGGTTCTATGTAAAATAGATAACCAGAAACACCTACTTCAGTAAGTTCTTTCAGAAGCATAAATAATGTTGACTTTGGTAAAGAGGTTATGTCAACTATAGTTTTAAAATTACGTAAGTTTAATTTGCGCTTTATTAATACTTCTCTTAAACTAAACCGTACTTCAACAGACCTCTTTACAGATGTACTAATAATATTGTAACTTTTCGCTATCTCAGTTAATGTATCATCTATAAACGACTTATTCTTTTTCCAAGAAAGAGTCCTTCCCAAAAAGGATGATGGAAAACCTATGGCGAAGGCATAGTCAAAAGATACTTTTTCTTTAATTATATTCAATAAGGCTGTAGTTCTATCTTCAAAGCCATATCCAGTGAAATATATCAGTGGTTTATCATTTTCAAAGTATTTATAAATTTTATTCATGGAATACCTCTGGAATTCGTTTTTTCAATTCATCAAATAGTGTTGAATCTTGATACTCAAAGTGACAATGACCCTGCATATCCGTAAAGATTTTCTGAGTGTAAAGACTATTATAACCATGAAGAATTACTTTCCTTACGCCAGTGGCTAACCCCAAAATAAATACCCTTTGTAAATAATCAAGGTATTTAGGAAGAAATCTTCCTTCAAACTTATCTTGCTCAGGTAAACAGGTTGTATCAATAAAACAATATGTAGCCCTTTTTATATCTTTAAGCAAGTTTACAAACCAGTTTCCCTCGGAATAATCAGCAGGAATTAATACATCGAAATTAAACTCATTCTTTAGAATGTCTTCCGTCCCCTTAGTCAATGTTTTATCATAATAATTAGATTCTCTGGGCATAGCCAATAAGATAGTCTTTTTCTCTTTTTGTACTTTCAGATCTCGTATAATCTTTTCATTCCATGAAGGGTCTTTAGATTTTATAATTGGAATTATTTTCTCCTCGCACATCTTTTTTATTTCTTTCTCTACAACATTGTAAGGGATGTATTCCTTACCCAGCAATGCTTCAATTTGTTCAACAGGATACTCCGTATTGACAATAAAAAATGAATGTTTACCTCGAGATAAAGCAAGAGCTAACTCAAAGACAACATTTTTATTAAGGTCCGTCAATTCGTAAATGCCAAATTTGTGTTTATGAATCATTTCACAGATCTTGCAGGTTAAATCTCCCTTGGGAGGGACCTCTATTGCCACCTCAAATTTTGAAAATTGCTTTTTGAAGAAATCTCTTGCAAAAACTGTCCAGTCAGTTCTTATCGGCGAGGCGTAAAAACAACCTTTGCCCTCTTCGTTTGGATTTATTCTAGTGCAATCACCAGAGATAATTGTGCAATATAAACTAAAAAGGGTCTTTTCAGGCTTATGATAGGAGGTGCTGATAGGAATTCCCTTGCACAAGATTTCATTTATTTTTTCAGCTTCTATATCAATAGTCCATCGGTCTTGATAAGGTATTCTTAATACTGGGGTAAGAAGCTTATTTAAAACAAGGGATTTTATTGAGATTATGCCTCTCCTTGTCGTTCTATGAGAAGATTTATAAGAATGAAAGATGTTATTAGTAATAGCCTTGGTTAATATTTCATAGGCTTCTGGCTTGAGTTTCTCATAATTTTTAATTTGAAATTGAACGTGTACATTGGCAATTTGATTATTCAGGAGTCTTTGGCGGGATTCGTTACCAAAAAATTGGACAAGCCCTATCTGACGAAACCCCGATTCTCGGCTTTCAATAGCGTCCAAGAACAACGAAGATTCAGTGTTTACTATTTCCGTTTGAATGTCAACTGGAATTGGTAATATGTCCGAGACAAGTCGTTTTTTGGATTCTCTTTTTAACTGCTCATCTAAAATTTTATTTGCTAATAGTAAGAATGTCCTAATTACACCGGAGCTCATCTGTACTAATGTATCAAAACCTGCATATTCTGGTCTAATGTGTCCCTTTTTCACTTCTCCTTTGAGCTTTGCTAAAAAATCTTTTGTAGAATCACCACCCTTAGCGAATAATTGCTCAGCTGACAACTTATAATCTTTGAGTCGATTATTTACTATATCTTTAACAAGGTGATAATAATCGCTACCTCTTCCTATGTCTGCACGTTCCATTGACTCAATAGTAAATTCATCTCCTCGCGGCATCAGTTCAAATCCACTGTCATCTTTAAATACCATTCCTCCAGGCAAAGTAGCTATTTTGAACGCAAGTGGCTCATTGCGAACACGAATTAACTCTAACAAAATCTTCTGTTGTTCATCAGCTAAATTGGGGTAAAAGAAATCGTCTAACAATATATAAAATCTTACGTCTTTGAATGGAGGAATACGTTTTAGAACACTTCCTACTTCTATGACTACAGAAAGGTCAAATTGTCCAGTTATTCTTTTATAATCTAAATCAAGCACAGATTGTTGCATCGATTGCCAAAAAGATTTTCTTTGATCCTTCAATAGACTTCCCAAAGAGCGAAAAGAAACAGAAGAAGAAAGAGTAGTTAAATCTATCTTACATATTTTACAAATTTGCATGAATAATTCATTATATAATGAATTAGTGAAATCTAATCCAATTTTTTCTCCGTAGTCAATAACAGTGTTTAACATTTCTTCAACGATGAGTAAGGCGAAATAATGACTCATGCATAGCTTCCAGAAGTGTTTTACTCTTTCTTCACTTTCTTTCAGGTGATAACTGAAAATATTTTCACGAAATATTTTGAATTCATATCTCTCGCAATTAATTAATATGCCAATAAAATCAAATGGATAAGTTAAAGGATCCTTCCCTCTTTTCTTTAAAATCTCAATATAGACGGGCAAATATAATGACTTAAGAAGCATAGTCTTACCAGAACCACGTGTGCCAAAAAGGATCACATTGCCTCGCCTGATGAGATTTGTATAATAAGAAGACTTTGGTTCACTAAAATATTTAGCAATAATATTGTAGTCAGTATTAAAATCTTCTGTTCTTATGATATCAAATGGATTACTAGGAAGTTTCATTTTTTACCTTCCTTTCTCATAATAAGTACGTTATGATGAATGATGTTAGGAACATAACTGAAAGGATACCCATAGGGACGTAAACGGACACCATTCTGACACCAAATAATTTCGCCTTTTAAGGTAAAGCCTCGAGATTGGGCAATTTTTGCTATATCTTGGTTAACCAAGATATAGCGGCCATTTTGATAAGCATTTTTGGTCATTAAGATTAGATATTTGCCCATGAAAAGCAAGCGGAAACTTTTTTCGATGAAAAGCGTGATTTTATCAAGATAATATTCATAAGTCTTACAATTACTGAAATCCTGGTGTAAATCAGAGAAACTTTTGTAGTTTGTTTGTCTATTTCGGTTAGGATAATGACCACGACACATAGTTCTTTGTAAATTAATATTATATGGCGGATCAGTAAGAACTAAACTAAATTTCCTATGAGAGTTTATAAGGTTGTCCATTATTTCGAGGCAATCTCCCACAATAACTCGATGTTGTTTTATCCTTTCTTTTTCACATACTTGTTTATAGATAGATACCCACTTTGGGTTAATTTCAATCCCAATGGCTTTCCTATTGCATAGAGATGCTCCTAATAATGTACCACCGACACCAGTAAACGGGTCTAAAATTGTGGCCCTCGGTTTAGTAAAAAATTCAATTAAATTTTTCATAAGTTCTGGAGGTTTATTCGCACCGTGCTGTTGCCGAAGAGAAAATCCATAGTTTTTAGGATAATTTGTTTTCATAACGGATTGAGTCAAAAATATCCATTTATCGCCAGATAAATTGTTTAGCTTGTTTTTAGGATGGATTTTTTTCATAAAACCACTCCATTATGCATTTGATAAAACATATAGCAAAATGTCGCCTAATGTAAAATAACCGAACTACTTCGTTTATGCTCCCAAATTGGCATGTTTTGCGAAGTACTCCGTTTATGCACGGATCACTGTGCAAATAATACATATTATTTACACAGAGCATCTTTATAAGCACTGCAAATAAAGTATATTTGCCCTATTTATATTTATAATCTTTTAACTAAAAACATTTTTTCTTTTTCACTAATTTAGGAAACCAGTCTGGCATATTTTTGAAAATTTTATAAGGATCGCGTTTATTGGTTTCTTGCATAATTTTTTCCTTTAAATTACTAGAACACTTTTCAACGAGTATAGAAATAAATCCGGCAGGAATACAAAGCCTATACGAATTTTCGCAAGTACAATAATACGGTATTTGTTTATCCACATCATGAAACAGATTAGGTAAACCCGGGAATGCAAAATCATGAATGAAACCATTTCGCATTTGATAGATGCACGAAGAATAACGACATTTTTTTATTAATTTCCAATACCTATTACCTTCAAAAGGTTTAAACTCTTCTATTGTTAAATCAGCTTCTTTTGGATTGTAAATTCTGTGTCCCCATTCTTGTCCCCATTTATTTCGCGCTTTATTGACTTTTTCTTTCAGGTCTTCGTATTCTTTATTTTCTTTAAAACATTTTTTTTCTTTCTCGATTTTAAGAAGATCGTTTAACAACAAAATGCTTACGTAATTTCTGTATTCCCAATTTGAATAGGAATCAATAAGATTTATAAAGTGCTCACCACTCCCTTCTTCGTTAGGGAAAGCATATTTAGCCAAAACATCTAATAATATAAAATATATTGGGTAACGTAGATTGACAGGGTTAATTTCATCAACATTTTCTTTAATTTTTGTGATTGCATTGAAGAAATATTTGATTCTCTCTTCAACCTCGTTTAGCATAGTTTATTTCCTTCTTTTTATTTAATATTTATAAAAATACTCTAATCGCGACTATTTTTAAATCAAAGCCAATTCTCTATTTTTTATATTATTATCTTTATAATGAGCTATCCCCTTATAAAGAGGATTTTCCAGTATATATTTAATAGTCTTGTTGTGATATTTACCGCCTATTATAGTAGGATAGAATTTTTCTATATTCATTATACGACAAATCTTTCAAAAACCCTCTTTTTAAAAAAACTTATTTAAAACTCCCCTGCTCTTTTAATGCAAGGATTCCTGAAAGTTTTATAATATTTTATTTAATTTATATATGAAATTTCATTTGGAAAGTTATCTTCTAATCTCTTCTATGCTCTAGTGGTAACAAACTCACTTTAGTCTCAAGAGCAAAGTAAGTTGGAAATGGCAAACTAAAATGCACCTTTTCCCTTTTAAATATTTGAGGCCAGGTCTCGATATTTGACATAAAGTAATTTTGTCTAAGAAAATGGGATGTGTCCTTAATTTATAATTATTTTTTATTAATCTGACCTCCTATTCATATTCTCCTACTGGATATTTACGTTTTCCAGAACCTTCAAAATAACAGAAGAAGAAAGTGCAGAACTTAAGCCAGAATTATATGGCAGCCGAGCTGTGAGCTGTCCTTCTTTATCGAAAAGCTCAATAAAATCGGTCTTGTAAGATTGAACCATACCAATAAACTTTTCAGCTCTCAGATCAAATACAGGCGAACCACTATTGCCTGGATTAGCAACTCCATCAACTATAAAATGATCTGTACCTGTGTATTGAGCCACAATGCCAAATTTGATTATTGGGTTATTTTCATCATGTTTTATACCCAATCCTAATGGATAACCTGGAATTATAATTCCTCTACCCTCTACAATTTCTTCTCCTTTTGCAAGATATTTGTTATCTAAAATAAGGTTCTTAAGTTCAACATCGGTTGATGGGGTGGTTTTTTGCGGCGCTAAGATCGCTATATCCTGTTCCAGATCAGTAAAAACAACTATACATTTAAAGCGTTCTAGACCTTTACTGGTATTCAAGCCTATCAATATGGGCTTATTATTCTTATTTGCAAACCTAACAACGTGCTCGCATGTAATCCCTAAGACGAAATTATTTTTCTTCATTAAAAATCCAGTACCCAAGGATATGTAATCGTCATCTTTATTCTCATTTTGCAAATTGCCTTCTATCTGCACTGCGAATACTGATTTCTTTACATCTTTTGCTATTTTTTCAAGTCCAACAAATACAAAATCTTCAGGGAATGTCCAACTATAAACTATTGTTGACAAAATTAATAACATTGATATGATAACAATTGCTGAAAGTAAACGTCTATTCATAACGTCACCTCGCTATTTAAAGATTTTACAAGATAAATTTTGATTTAAAAAGGGACACATCCTTTTAAATATATCTCACTTTAATTGTAATTGGAAATAGATGAATGTCAAACTACAAAAAAAATGCTATTGAACTTTCAATTTATTCTGAAATTCTTCCAATAACTTAATATGGTCTTATGGAGTTGGGTCTTGCAATATCACTTTTTTTCCTCTTCCTCCTCAATTTTTTTAATTAAAATATGAACACATTCTATTTTTTTACAATTCAATTTTCCCTTTTACGAGGTCTTACTTTAGGACGTCTATTTATAGTAATACTTAAAGCCTCAACCATCCGGTTAGGAATTCCTCAGACCCCATAGGTTTTCCGCTAAAAATTACCGAATTATTGACCTGGTACACCTTCCCTATTTATTCAATTTTAAATGTTGAGACCCCATTTTCACTTCATTTTCCCGTTCTATTGGGGGTTCCCTATTATTAACAATTTTATAGTAATTTTAAATTATAATGACTATTCCTCTTTCAATCCATTTTTCCCATTCAATTGTACCTATTTCAAATAAAAACGTAATATCTCTTGGATTTTTAAATCTATTCATATCTTTTCGTCTCTCAATAACTCTCATTGCAGTATGTTCACTTATCTCTAACACATACATTAATTCTTCTGAAGAAGCGGTATTGATATTTATAATTTGTTTGGCTAGAGGTTTTTCTTTAACCCCGATTACTTCTGTAGAAATAGTTGATTTTGTCAAAACGATTAATGAAAATTCCCTTATTTTATAATTATTCCTTACCATTATCTGAAATATTCCTTCTTTGTTTGGGGCAATTAAACTTGGATTGGCATAACCATCATCAATTGAAACAATCTCTCCGTTTGAATCTAAGGATTTCACTTTTACCCTTACCCCTTCAGCAGTCTTATCGCCAATATTCTTTAGAGAACCTTCCACATAAATATAGTTTCCAGAGGCACTTAGTTTATTGTTCCAATCAACGATTTGTATTTTATATTCTTTCTTTGGTGGAACTCCATCCTTGCAAATCTCATAATTTACACTAGGTGAAAATTTTTTAATCCTATTATCATTTTCTACCATAATTTGAAAACTGGCTTTTTGTCCAGGAGCAAGTATCGAAGGATCAGCTAAACCATCATCAATAGAAACTACTTCTCCTTTTAAATTTAATGACTTTACGGTTACTATAATTTGATCTACAATTTTATCACCACAATTTATCAAATCACCTTCAACGTAAATATATTTTTTAGATTCACTTAAGCGATTATTTAAATCAGTAATTTCAACTAGTTTTTGATTTGATTCAATTAAATCAATAGGTGGTAAATTAACATCTTCACCCTGAACTTTATTAGTAATATCTTCTTCTATACTAGAAGTACTCTCTTTCCCAAATACTGTAATTGTATATCCAGCTTCTTTTTCTTCTAGTGATAGACTAAATTGACTAGTAATTCGAACAGTATTACCATCTTTATCCTTTACCACATATGTCTTAGCATAAGCATAGGAAAACAATAAGAGAATAATTATTAAAATTATGGAAAGATAAATAGTCTTTTTCATTTGATCTTTAGTTAATAACATAACAATCATTCTCCTTAATTTATTTTTCCCGTTATTTCCCTATTTAAAATTGATTTAATTTGAAAACTTATTCCCAACCACCAGACCAAAAAGCATCTTCCCCTTTCGGCGTATTGCAATAAATATCAAAATTTTGTGGCTTATAGGTAATAGGATTAAATCTTGTTCCATCTTTTTTTGCAAACTGTAGAGTTCCAACGGTATATGTTTCGCCTGCTTTCATTCTATCAGTTTTAAGAATAAATCCACCTTTTAAAATGCTTCCATTTACTTCCATTTTGACGTTTAACCAATCAAAATTATCATTGTTTTCAATTATAAACTGCGTTCCTGTGTGTTTCACAGACGCGTTTAAATAAATACTGCTTGGTTGTGTTTCTTTCTCATCCTCTCCGCCACCACCGCCAAAAATAATAAAAGCAAAAATAATAATAATCCCTAAAAAAATCAAACAACCCACGCCCTGCTTTTTTTGTTCCTTTTCTTTAATCTCTTTTTCTGCTTTAACCCTTGCTTCTGCCCTTATTCTTTCCTCTTTTTCTATCCTGTTTTTCGTTTTAACTTCTTCATCTGGGGGGTGTTTAAAAGACTGGCCGTCATTCTTCCTTTTTTTAATGTAGGGATTAGGTAGTGGCTCTTCACAATTTTCACAAAATCTGGCCTCTTGTTCATTTTCAAAACCGCATGATGGACATTTTGTTTTCATACTAAAAATCTCCCTTTATTTTTAATAAATTATTTCTGATTCTCAGTACTATTTTTTAATTAGTATTTATGTCCTCAATCCTTCCGGATTTAATCCACTCTTTTATTATTTCTCTTCTCTTTTCTTCCAGGACAACCTCAAAATCAAAAAATATATTACTTTCTTTGCCACTTTTAACCCTCTTTTTTTAGAACTTTCACTTTACCTTTCTAATATTATGTTGCCAGCTTCTGTGGATATTTTCAGCAAAGCCGCCCACTGATTCATCAGTATTGTCGCATCATTAATTTGTTTCTGTGTTACTCTTCTTTCTAATATGGCCAGTTCATTACTTGTAAATTTATTAAGCGTGTTATTAAGAAATGCAACCACGGAACCCAATGTTTGTTCTTCTGCCGTTGTCGGCGCTAAAATCCCGCCCATAAAAACTCCGATTAGCAAGCCAGTCAATAAAGCTATTATTAATTTAGATTTCATTTTTCAATTACCCCCTTTTTATTATTCGAAAAGAAGTTCGGTTATTGCTTCACAAAAAAGATACGAACAAGGAAAATGTCGATCTTCCGGGTGTTCTTCTAAATACTTATCAAAGATCGCCCTTATCTGTTCTGCTGTCATATTTTCAGTTTCCGATACAAAATATGCATAATATGCCGGATGCTCTTTACTCGTTAGGTAATAAAACATATCTATAAGACCGCCTATATAATGAAGTTTTTCGGTTTTGTTAAATTTTAAATAAATATTCCCGTTGTAATGAGCAAATAGCTTTCTTTCCACTTTTGCATTAATTGGTAATACCAAAAAAATTATTAATAGAATTAAAAATATCGTTATTTTTTTATTCATTTTTTACCTCCAGAGAATATTTTGCTTTATAAAAAATAGGGGGGTCTTATTGGGTCAAGTCTTACAATATCACTTTTCCTCTTCCCCCTCAATTTTTATAATTAAAATAGGAACAACACATCCTATTTTATCTATGGTTTAGCTTTCCGTTTTACGAGGTCTTCCCTTAGGACGTCTATCTATAATAATACCTAAAGCTTCAACCATCAGGTTAAGAAACTCCTCAGATCCTATAGGTTATCCGCAAAAAGTTACCGAATTATTGACCTGGTACAGCGCCCCCCTGTTCCTTTTTTACTTCTTCAATTTTTTAGAAATGTTGTATTTGAGATACTTTAATCTATAAGTTGTCAATCCACCTTCAAGATATTTTATTACTTCCGTTCTTACATCTTCATTATCTATTGCACCAGATAATACTATTTCTCCTTTTGTTGCAGAAGCTATCATTATCATAAATTTATCTGTATCAGAAGCTACTGCTACACTTGCATTATGTGTAGTAAAAATAAACTGTCTTACTTCTTTTGTGCTTCTTAACTTGGAACACATATCATCCCAAATTGCCCGTATATCTAGGGAATCTTCTGGTTGATCTATAATGATAGGCATAATACCTTCACTTAGTGCTAAAATAATCATCGCGGTACACTTTTGGCCTGTAGATAAATTTTTAAGCGGAACAAAATTTGCTTGTCTGTTATCTCCAATATTGTATTTTATCTCAGGCCTATCTTGAGGAATGGCTTTATATTGAAGAAGTAATAATTCTTCATAACTTTTTGTATTAAGAAGATGGTCTGCTAAATTCTTAACTTTTTCCTCTGGTAAATCAGTTATTTGTGCTATTTCTTTAATATATTTATTTGTATCCTTAAATCCATCAGTTCGAGATATATCATATCGAAGTAAATTTAGAATAAACTCACAAGGTGTAACCTTATTGGAAAGTTGCTCAATGTCCCATTCTCTTAGGTAAGAACCCCGTTTCAAAAAAGCTAAGCACCTTTGGAATTCATCTTTGTTAGTTGATTCGATAATAGCAATTTGTAATTTCTTCTTAGAAACTTTTTCAAAATATTCACATTTCTCCTTTCTAGCTTGGAAATAATCATAATAGACTCTTTTTAACTCATTAAGTTTCCCATTTCTAATTTTAGAGATTTCTTTAATTTGCTTTGCCTTATTTCTTATAGAGAGTAATTTTTTTTCTAGATTTTCTATTTCTTTTACTTTTACTGTTCTTTTCTCTTCTAACTTTTGAGAATCACCGCCCATTCTAAGCACTTGTTCTTGAAATCTTGATTTCTTCTCATCAAAGGCTGGTTTCCAATTTTTATATTCATCTAAAATTCTTTTAATTGCCTTATTCACTTTTTCGCTTTGAGTAACAAAACCCTCAAGTAAGAAAGACATTGTATTTTTTACAGTATCTTGCGTTCTTTTTAAAGCAGGGTCTAGTGACATAACTTTTGGAATTTCAGGTATTTCTTCATTTTTTATAACTCTCTGAAAATTATCTATATGTTCAATTAGTGTTTTTAAAAAATTATATTGAATTCTAAAGACCTTATCTTTTTCTTCTAATTTTGCAAACTCATCAAAAATTGGGTTTTTTAATTGTTTTGATAGTCGTTCTAGTTCAACTTTAGAAGTTTCTAGTTGTTTATAAAAATCTTTTTGTTCGTGGTAAGCCTTAAGAGATTCAGAAAATTTTCTATCAAGTTCTTTTAATTCGGATTCTAATCCGATTCTTTGATTTCGATATCTATAGAAGTCAAAGAATTTATCTATGAATTTCATTTGTTCGTTTGAATCCTCAGCCATCTTTATTATCTCTGTTTGACTTAAAAATAATACAGGAAATAGCTGTGCGATGTCTACATTTACAATTTCTTTAGTAGAAAGATCTCTGCACTCTAAGGGATTATCTTCTGCAGGATTATATGTTCTAATAACCTTGAATTCTTTTCCTGTTTCGTCGCAAATATTAATTTCAACTTGTCCATATTGACCTAACTGTTTTATTAATTTTTCTTTGTGATCTTCGATTATTTCATGATGAGTAGATTCCTGATCTAGTGCAAATCTTATAAATTCAATAAGTAAGGATTTCCCTACACCCTTTGCTCCAAGTATGCTATTTAAACCCTGATGAAAATTAGTTTCTATATCACTTAAAAATCCACTGTTTATTTTTACACCCTTTATATAAGGGTATGTTCTTATTTTATATTCAAAACTTTGTCTGATTCTTACTTCCGGGTCAATAAAACACTGTCTTAAACTTTCTAGTGATATATTTTCATCAACTTTGAAATAGGAATACTTGAATCCAATACCTCCAATACTATGCTTCCCAGCATAAGCTCCACTAACTATTACGTTTCTATTTTCATCAAGATATGGATTATCTGAAGATTGATAAACTGCTAATTTCCTTTGATAGGTTGGGTCATTACCATCTAATAGCTTAATTACCTTTTGGAAATTAACTGCCTCCACAGCCAAGAGGCTAGAGTGCTGAATAACATTTTTCCTAGCTTCTCCAGCTTTTTTCATCTGTTCAAAAACACCATTTGTAGAATCTATATGAGCAGGTATTGCGATACCATTATATTTATCACCTGTTATTATTTCAAATACTTCGACTACTGACATTTTAGAAAAAGCATCCTCTTTTCCATACTTATCGTGTGAAATCCCTAATGAAGTTAAGACTTCTTCTATATCCCTAGTTGTTTTATCCTTATCTAATATTGCTATAATATGATTATGTGCATCTCCAACTGTTATTTCTACTCCTGGAAAGATAGTTAAATTGGTTTTATTAGCGGCTATTTTTATTTTATCAACCCATTCTCCAGTATTGTGGTCCGTTATTGCAATTGCACTCAATTTCATCTGAATAGCTTTCTGTACAATCTGTTCAGGAGTTATATTTTTATCATAAAAACACTTTGAAGCTGGAGTATGAACATGAAGATCAAACTTTTTAAAAAATAATCCCTTGCTTTTTTCCATCTTGACCTCCTTATTTTGATAAATCTATATTTAGTAAAAATTAATTAAAAATAGGGACAACACATCCTATTTTTTTCTATGGTTTAGCTTTCCATTTTACGAGGTCTTCCTTTAGGACGTCTATCTATAATAATACCTAAAGCCTCAACCATCTGGCTAAGAACTCCTCAGACCCCATAGGTTTTCCGTTAAAGGTTACCTAATTATTGATTTGGCACACCTTCTCTATTTATCTAATTTAAAAATAAAATATTAATTATCTAAGAAAATGGGATGTGTCCATATTTATTCCAGAGGTTAATGTTTCATAGTTGTGCATAAATACGAACCATTACCTGATCATCCCTATGATAATTAGACCGAGCTCCATTAAATTTCTCGCCTGTAGGAGAAAGATTATCTATCTTGTTTACCTCAAAAAGGCGCCATTTCGGTAGCCTGCCGGAACTACTATAACCTCCGACTTGATATGCTCTGAGCAAATCATCGCCGTCAGAGCCCATGCCATATGCATGAGGCTCCACGACCCGAGGATTGCCTTTACCTTTATAGATGAAACTCAAAATTTCCATATTATTAATTGCATTTATGATTGTCTGATTCATTATTGCCTCCTTTCTAAAACTTCTAACGTCCGAAAAAACCCGAGTAGTGAACGCAAAGCACTTCACACATCGGGTTCAGAAAAAATAAACATGGTCAATAATTAATAATAATCTATATGCATAGAATGCTTTTTTTAATTATAGATCCTATTTTCCTATTCCTGTATTGCTTTTTACCTTTAGCTTCTCATTATAAAACTACAACTCTTTATTATGAAAAATTTTACTGAGCAATACAAACGAAATATCCACTTTTCTTATTCTATTTTATCCCTAATATAGAAATTATATGTTTTTTAATGGCTTTTTCTCTTTCGATAATAAAATTATCAAAATCATCTTCTTTCATATATTCATAAGCTTTTTCTGTTATTAGGTGCCTTTTAAACATTTTTTTAACTTCATCTTCACTCTCATGTTTTTCTATCATATCTTTGATATATTGAGATGGTTGTTTATTTTTAATTTTTATGTTTGTGTTATCTAAAAGTAAAGTTTTATTTACAATAAAATCTTTAATTTCATTAAAAGTTTTGCTTTTTTCTGAATCTAATCCACTAACTTTTTTTGGGAAAATATGGTGGTCGTTAATATTTTCATGCGAAAAATCTCCCACGCCAACCTTCCATCCAGTGTAGAAATCTTGAAGGTCATTTAAGGCTAAAAGACAGATAAGTGCTTTGTATTGAGCTGACCCCTTCCTTATATTTTTTAAATTTAGATTATTAATAAACTCCATGTTTATCCTATCTATTCTCTCTATATTCTTTCCGGTACTTATCCATTCTTTCCAATCTCGAAAATCTTTCGCCATAACACTATCGGAAGAACCACTATAATCTTCTGATAACACAGCAGACCAATACCACCTTTTTAAGTTATTTTTAAAATTAATATTATCAGTGTCCCCTTTATATTCGTATAATATCGCTCCTAAAACTGGAACGATTGTAGTATTAGGAATAAAATCTGTTTTTATAGCAGCAAAATCATTCATAATTGTTTTTCTTGCTTTTTCAGCATATTTGCAAGAATTTTTCCATAAATCTTCAAAATTTTTGCCATCCTTAACCAATATATCTTCATATTTTCTTCCAGATTCATCTTTTCGAATTATTTTTTCGCCAGGAATTAAATTGTATATGTATTTTGAAGAACAATAATTTTGTTTAATTAGAGAAATAAGCTTTAATAAATATTCGTTCATTCCTGGATCAATCTCTTTTAGTAAATCATAATTTAAATTTTCCCAAAGTTCTTTTCTTAATTTTATTCCTTTTGGGTAAAGAAAAGCATTCATTAAATCAAAAGTAGATAATCTCATTCCTTTAGCATTTACTCTTGCGAATATATTGCAAATATCAGAAGCCTTTCTATCACTCCCTAATGGATAAGAGACAAAATTATATTGTAAAATTTTATTAAAGACATTTGCTATTTTTATGGTAGTAATTCCATTAGGCAAATTATCCTTATTTTTAGAAAGAAATGTATCTAACCAATCTGCAAATTCTTTAGAATATATATACCTTTGATTAGAATCAGTGGGATCTTTTGCGAAAAGCAAAGAAACTGGAATAATGCCTGTATCAGCCCAGCTATTTTTATCTTTTTTAATATTTTCCCAGGATTGATAATTTGAGTAATATTTATATGTTACTGAATCATCATAATCATCATTTAATATCTTGTTTAAATTCATAAAAAAAACATAATAGGAATATCTATTTGGAAATAATTTATTTGGGTTATATATAGCATAATATAATGATGCCAATCTTTGTTGGCCATCAAGAACAGCTTTTTTAGGTATTTTATCTAATTTCGCTCCCCAAATAGGTTCCCAAATTTCCTGTTTACTTTCTCCTGGATTTAAATCCCAAAAAAGGAGTAGACCTGTATAATAATTTTGTAATATCGATTCAAATAACTCGCAAACCATTCTAGGCTGCCATTCAAAACCTCTCTGGAAATATGGAATTACATAGGATCCATCATGTACGTTTTTTAATAAATCTTCAACTTTTTCAGTTCCAGGATTTTCAGCCATAATTATCACCCTCCGTTTTTATTTATTTAAAACAGTTAAATTTCAAAAAATTAAAGCAAAAAATTATTGAGGTAACAACCATTGTCCCCTGTCACATCCATAAGAAAATAGGTGTCTGTTTATTTATATTTATTATTTATAACTAAGGCATTTATTTCTCTGATAATTTTGTATTGACTAAATCCTCTAAAATCATTTTCATTTATCAATACACCGGTATCTAGAGATCCAGATTCAAATAAGCTCTTAAAATTATTTATGATAATTTCGAGGTTTTCCAAATCGTTTAGTTCAGCTATAAATATCTGTGGATTATCTATTCTACTGATAATTATTAAATTTGGTTGTAGAAATGTTTGTGATTGTAAAATCCCTTGTGGGGCATTAAAAATCGCATTTATAAAAAATTCTTTTTTCTTTAATTGCCCTTGAAATTTTAACCATTCCTCAGAACATTGAACTGATTCAACTATATATATTCCAAATCCTGAATTATTTAACAAAAACAATGATTTAAATAAATCAATCCAGTTTGCCCTAGTTTTAATATTTATCTCTCTATCTTTATCTATCCATTCTCTTTTAGGCATTCCAAAGGGCAAATTGCCAACAATTAAATCGAACTTTTCCTTATCTGAAGAAATTGATTGACCCCTAAATAGTGTCTTTGTTATAGATTTAGATAATCCTTCAAATAATACAAAATCAGAATAATTAAGAAAAATAGTCTTTTTAAGTTTAAATGAATGAATAAATTTTTGAACCAGATTTAAAAGAATTTTATTATTATTTTCTTTCATTTTTTGCTCCAAAAGAGTAATTACTTTATCATTGAAGCTGATATTTTATTATCTTTTCTGGCATCAATAAGTACAACATATTTCTCGTTCGAGATACTCAAATCTTCAAGGATTCTTTTTACTTTCTTCTCTTCTTGTTCTGAAAAAAACAAAATAACCTTTATTGTTTTTTCTGTATCATGCGCTTTTTTGTATATCTCTACTTGATTGGCTAAATTCTGTGAAAGTTTGGAATTTGAAGCCAATTTAAATTCAACTAAGGTTTTATCAGAAGCACCTTTAGATATCACAAAGTCAACCGGACCACGACCTTCGTTTGCCTCTCTCGACACAGCTGACGGGCTGGCAAACCAAGTCAATCTAAACATAATGTGAATGTCTGACTCACGCTTAATGGGTTTCCCTTTAATATAGAAAATACGATAGCCGTCTTTATTTTCAATAACCTTCTTTAAAAACGAAACGCGTTCATAACTTTCTTCTAAAGTATCACCATACTTTTCATAAAATTTTGTTTTCTGAAATAACTGAGTTATAAATTCTGAAAGCTCATCAACAAAGAGATTATATACTTCTTCTACACGTTCTTTGCTCACCGATTTTGCTTCTTCCCCATGATCTTCTTTATATTTTATATAATAATCCAGAAATTCAGGGTATTTCCTTATTACCGCATTAACAGCCATGGCAATATCTTTTTTTCTGGGCGCTTTTTCTTTGCCTTTTTTTGTATATTCCGGTTTTGGTAGTGATTGAGAAAAATAGAAATTTAACTTAGACCTTAATTCTTCGTTAGAAACAGTAGCAACAATATTATTAAAATGTTCAATTAAATCAGTTTTATTTATCCATATATCATCTTTCGTTAGTAAGTCTTTAGGTGTCAACAAAACATAATCCATCTTGTCTTTAGAAATTCCCCACGCTGGAAGTACAAATCTTTCAGTATTCCATGAAAATGTTTTATAGTTAAATCTTACATGTCTTACAGCAAACTCTCGAAGAAAAGATTTATCTATATTTTTCTGAGCAAAATTATGAGTATATTCAAGTAAATATCCTTTAATTAGATTTGTGATAAAATCGCTGATATTATCGCATCCTGTATTCTCTTTAATTAAACAAAGCTTTTCAAGATGTGAACTTCGAGAAATCTTGTTATCATCAAAATTTGAAAATATCCCATGCAAATTGTCGTTAAGAGCTCGTGCAAATTCCATACCTGGACCTCTGCCCTTATTACCTATTCTGCTATACCCCAGCCATGTTTGTTTAACCTCAGGAAAACAATACCAACTTCGTAATAATCCATCAGACACTCTTATTATTGAAATTGATCGATCACGTAGAAAAGCTACATAGCGTAAAATTTCCCCATGCATTTCTTGATACTTTTTTTTATCACTGTTAAATAAAAGAAACGGGTCTATAAATAGAGGGAAGTCGTTAATGAGCGAAATATTAAAGGCACCATATTTTTCTATGACATCAGGATTTACATTAAAAAAATCGGAAAAATATACTTTCATTCGAAATACCTCTGCATTAGCGCGTTATTTAAATAGGGACGCATCCTATTTCTTCTATGGTTTAGCTTCCCCTTTTACGAGGTCTTCTTTTAGGAGGTCTATCTATAATAATACCTAAAGCTTCAACCATCTGGTTAAGAAACTCCTCAAATCCTATAGGTTTTCTGCTAAAAATTATCGAGTTGTTAAACTATACAGCTGCCCACTGTCACATAACCTAGACTTTGTTATATTGCAAGCCCTGACCCTATTTATCTATCTTTTTATCAGTGGCCTTCTGATGCTCATTCATTTCCTTATAGACAAACTCTAAATTTTTTGGAGCAACTTTATTGTCAGGATCTATTGTCATTGCCTTTTTGTATAAATCGATCGCCTGCTGATATTGCTTGAGTTCATAATAGACATTACCTAAATTAATGCAAGGAGCTATAACTTTAGGATCTAATTGAATCGATCTCTGATATGAATCAATTGACTGCCGGTATTGCTTGAGATCATTATAAATAAGGCCTAAATAATAGTAAGCAACTGCAGAATTGGGATTGATTCCTACTACTTTTTTAAAAGCCTTAATTGCCTTGTGGTATTCCTTGAGGTAATAATAATTTTTACCTAAATGATTGTATGCTTCAACATTATTTGGATTGATCGCGATTGCCTTCAGGTAGTCTTCATTTTCTTTTCGGCATATCTTTTCTTGAACTTCTCTTTCTTTAATTTCTCTCATTTGATAGGTCGTGATAAAAATATCAACATGGAAACCCTCTTCTGTTATACACTTTGGACAGACACCCAAATAGAGGGAAGGAGAAATAAGTTTTACTTTTATGGTGCTCTTCTGATGACATTCGGGACATGTTATTGTAATAATTTCCTTCTCTTTTTTCACAGTGTCGCCTCCTTTTAAATCTTGAGTCTTATAGGGTTAGGGCTTGAAATATCACTTTTCATCTTCCCCCCTCGATTCTTTTGATTACTTTGCTCACTGTAGCATAATACACACCAGTATATTCTGTGGTATCTTTTAAGGTATAGCCGTGTTGTAGGTGAGCCTTTTACATTGCCCCATGTCTTTCAGCTTCTAGCGCTTAGATCGAAAAACCTTATTTAAGGGAGAGAGTAGGCTGATTATATTACTAATATGATTAGTCTTTGTTATATTGCAAGACCTGGCCCTCTATTTTACCCAATTTTTTAAATTATACTTATTTACACAATCTGCCAAAGAACAACGGATACTTGTATTATATTAAGTCAAAAAATGAAAGGAAGCTAAATCTTTTATATTGGATATTCAAATAGTCCATCTTCATTCCCTCTTTCTAATATTTTCCTTACCCTTTCGCTGGTTAAACTTACTTTCCTTGCTACTTTTTCAAATGTGCCGTATTCTTTATATAATTTAAATATTTTTTTATAGTATTTAATTTTAGTATCAGATAGCTTTATTGGTTTTTCGGTTATTTTTATATTTTTTGGGATATTTACAATTGTTGATTCACCTTGCTCTTTTGTCTTGAACTCTCTTAGAATTCTATCTAACTCCTTTGCGGAAATATCCTCTTGTGTCTCTTCCTCGTTCGGTTTCCTAGGTATGAAGGAATTTTTACCAACACGTTGTAATTTTGGATTACAATGTGAAGCAATTGTTAAACTATTGTGATTAACAAACTGCCTATATTTACCCATTTCTGTAACTATTATTTCAAAAGAAACTGGCCGAGTTGTTTCTTTATACTTTTCTTCTACAATCTTTGTTACAGTATCAAAAAGGGTTTCTGATGGATGTTCATATCCCCATTCTTTAAGTGCAAATGTACTGCGAATCCCAATCCAAACTACACCATATTTCTCATGACTGAGCACAGCATGAATGTTGTGCTCAGTAGATGGTTGATTAGGAAAAAGAGAATTATAGACTTCGGTTATTTTGGCACTATGTGCTGGCTTTCCAATAGTTCGTAAAGCAAGATACACTTTTTGCCTTTTATTAAGGCTTTTTAGGCGAAATCGTATTAAGCTTTCAGTAAGAGTTTTCAAATCATTTTTCACAAGACAGAGACAATCATCTGCTCCCAAACGATTCATTATAGAATCAAAGTCAACAAATCTAAAAATTGAACTACTAGATTTAGACAATATGATATCTTCTGAAAAAGCTCCCAAGGTCACCATTTCAATATCTGAGAGTATTACAAAAGGGACTCCTGAGCATTTAGAAAGGAAACTTATAGTTAACGCTTCGGGAGAATCCGTTTTAACCATTAAGCTTCCTTGTCTGCTCATAATATTATAGATTAAAGCTCTTGAAAAGGTAGGGGCATGAACTGGATGTCGAAGCTTATACCAGAATTTGGATTCTATCTGTCGGACTCGTTCTCTTGTGATACCAAAGCGAAGCCCAATCCATTTTAGTGTCATTTTTTCCCCTGTTAGAAGACCTTCTCTTGCCTTTATAACATAGCATTCCCTATAAGTAAAACAAGAAAAATTCTCTTGAATTAACTTCTGAGCAAGAGGTCTAAAAGGAAAATTTACATCTATTGTATTTGAGGAAACCTCCTTTATTATATACTTAACGGTAGCTTCAGATAATTTATATGACATGAATGACAAAATATATGCCAAGGGAAAGATATATTGATTCTCTGTACAAGTAGTTCCGATGAATCCAAACTGTTTACCAAACTGAATAAATTCTGTTGGTGGAGTATCCCATCGTTCGTGAATACAAAGAAAGCTTGTAAGTATTGCCAGCTGATGTTTGCTCAGTCGAACTTGCTTTGCATGTGCTAACCTGAGATTCAATTGGCAAAACCATCGAAAAAGCTTTCTTTTTGCTATGAAATGTTTTTTATTAGAGCTCACCTCATTCAATAATATAAATCTAGAATCATTCAAAAGTGCATGTTTAAGTAATTCACTATCAAAATCGGGCTTTGCATAATTTAAAAGGTCTTCGAAGATAAAGCAGTGTTCATATTGGGCAAAAATATTTAGAATGTAAATAATTTGGTTGTCATACATTCTTATCTATCCTAAAGGCAATCCTTTCCTCAATTTTTCTGCAACTCGTCGGGTTCCTTTCTCACAACGTCCCCAATTCAACGATTGAGGAATAGCATTCTCATCAGGCAAATATCGTCGAAAAATAATAACCTTTTCCAACCATTTCCTCTTCACGCCTAAATCACGAACAAGATGATTATAAAGACCATCAAGCTGAAGATATAATTTACTCAGATTGCCTTGCAATTCGAATATAGCATTTCCAAGCTGCCATACTTTATAGGCTGGTAAAAGTTTTCGACTGTTCCTAAAATTCTGAATTTCTTTAATAAAGGTACGCATCTCTATTATTGAATTCTCGTAGATTTTAGTAGCTTTTCTAATCGTCAGCTCCGGGTCTTTATCACTCAAAATAAACTCCTTCATTGATAAATATGCTCTAAACCGTTTATCAACCAGTTCAAAAGAAATGAAAGCTCGCTTATCTTTAATCATTTCTTCTTCCCCCAAACTGCCATCATTCTATCTATAAACATAAGTTCTTTAATTTCGCTTTCAGTTGCCATAAATCTTTGTACCGCACTTGCTATAGCAAATAAATTGTGAAGCCTTCTTGCAGTAGCATCCGAACGAACTTTGACATACGAAGGGTGCCCATTATTTATAACCACATTATTTCCGTCAACCCATGCTAAATCATTTCTATCAGGAATTTCAACAAAAGTAATCTTAGGCCCCCGAGGACCTACACGGCTAATCGGTTTGGCAGGCTCAGTTCCATTTTTTTTATCTTCTAATAATGTTTGTCCAGGCTGCTCTCCTTCACCAACTGGTCCCAAACCCTTCCCCTTCTCACCTTCACCAACAGGAAAAGTCACTTCTATTCCTTCTTGTTGTTTTGCTTTTGTTGTTCCACTATTATCCGATTGTAGGGTAGTCTTTCTCGTTCGGAATCCAAAAAACTCAGATAATTCTGGGATATCATCTAAAAGTTTTTTAAGTTCTTTTTCTAATTTTATTGCCTCATTAGTCCCAGAAATTTCTGAGGATTGTATACCTAATTCTCCTAGCCAACTTTTAAATTCCTGTCTAACTGGATTATATAAACCCTCGAATTTCCGATGTTTTGATCGCTTAATAAAGTCAGTTTTAGCAGTGGTAAGGAATTCTGCAAAACCAGGGATCTCTACTACTCCTAAAATACGCGCTCCAATACTACCGGGAAACTGGTTGAATAAATCAGTCTTAATAACTTTTCCTAAAGTACACAATAGAACACCGCAAATACTGGCTCCAAGCGGATATTCTGCAGAAGCTAGACCAAAAATACCGTAGCCTATTCTTTTGCCAGCCTTTTGTGGAAAGAATTCCCTTACTTTTTCTAACTTAAAATCCTCGATTAGTTTTCCTGGAGTAATAACTTGACCATTGACTATAAATTTAAGGTCACCGAAGTAATAACCCAAGCGTTCATATAAGTCAAGATATTCCTTATCCAAAAGTGGGAGATAGTGCCGTTTTAGTAGTTTGATCAGGTCTTCTGTAAAAGAATAAGTAAGTGTTGCGTTTTGTGAAAACATAACTTCTACTCTTGTCCCGTGCTTATGCAAATGTTTTGGCTGAATATCTTCCCACACCAGTTTCTTTTTCGATTGTAGATACCAGTTAGAACCTCCAATAAACGATTCACTGTATGTTTCAGTAATAACTCTTGTGGCAATATTAAAGCTAATCTTTGCACCAACACCTGCAAAACCTATGCCTGTTCCTCGAGTTTTAAGCCCTGCGGCAAAGTCATGATATTGGTCAAAATATGAAGCTGTCATTCCTTTCCCATTGTCTGTAACAACAAGAATTCTCTTATGTGTGTCAAAATCAATCGAGATGCGAGTGGGTTTTGCATCTAGCGCATTAGCAACGAGTTCCACTAGCACTACCTCGTCAACGTCAAAAGGATAAATTTCAGCTAAATCTCGTATGAGATTTTGGTAATTTACGCCACTCTCATGCATAGCCATAGAAAGCTCTCCTTTTTTTATTTGGTTTTATCTTTTCTATACTATATAATAAATCTAAAAAATCCTTCTTTTCTTGCTTTTAAAAAATTAACTTCTATTCTTTAAAGGAAATAAAACGTTCTTTTTGTTTGTCACTTATCTAAAATAAATCGTCCCCATGAAATTAAATTATTATTGCTTTATTCCTAATATAGAAATTATATGTTTTTTAATGGCTTTTTCTCTTTCGATAATAAAATTATCAAAATCATCTTCTTTCATATATTCATAAGCTTTTTCTGTTACTAGGTGCCTTTCAAATATTTCTTTAACTTTATTTTCACTCCCATGCTTTTCTATCATATCTTTAATATATTGAGATGGTTTTTTGTTTTTAATTTTTATGTTTGTTTCATCTAAAAGTAGAGTTTTATTTACAATAAAATCTTTGGTTTCATTAAATGTTTTATTTTTCTCTGGGTCTACTCCTTTAACCTTTTTCGGAAAAATATGATGGTCATTGATGTTATCATAAGAGAAATCTCCTTTACCAACAACCCATTCTTTATAGAAATCCACAGCATGGTTGAGAGCTAAAAGACAGATAATCGCTTTATACTGAGCTGATCCTTTTCTTACATTTTTTAAATTTAGATTATTAATAAACTCCATGTTTATCCTGTCTATTCTCTCTATGTTCTTCCCGGTACTTATCCATTCTTTCCAATCTCGAAAATCTTTTGCCATAACACTATCAGAAGAGCCACTATAATCTTCTGATAACACAGCAGACCAATACCACCTTTTTAAGCTATTTTTAAAATTAATATTATCCGTGTCCCCTTTATATTCGTATAATATCGCCCCTAAAACTGGAACTATTGTAGTATTGGGAATAAAATCTGTTTTTACAGCAGCAAAATCATTCATAATTATTTTTCTTGCTTTTTCAGCAGATTTGCAAGAATTTTCCCATAACTCATCAAATTCTTTACCATCCTTAACCAATATATCCTCATATTTTCTTCCAGATTCATCTTTCCGAATTATTTTTTCGCCAGGAATTAAATTGTATATGTACTTTGAAGAACAATAATTTTGTTTAATTAGAGAAATAAGCTTCAATAAATATTCGTTCATTCCTGGATCAATCTCTTTTAACAACTCATAATTTAAATTTTCCCAAAGTTCTTTTCTTAACTTAACACCTTTTGGGTAAAGAAAGGCATTCATTAAATCAAAAGTAGATAATCTCATTCCTTTAGCATTAACTCTTGCAAAAATATTACAAATATCAGATGATTTCCTTTTATTGCTTAATGGATATGAAACAAAATTATATTGTAAAATTTTATAAAAGACATTTGCTATTTTTAGAGTAGTAATTCCATTAGGCAAATTATCCTTATTCTTAGAAAGAAATGTATCTAACCAATCTGCAAATTCTTTAGAATATATATATTTTTGATTAGAATTAGTAGGATCTTCTGCGAAAAGCAGGGAAATTGGAACAATACCTGTATCAGCCCAGCTATTTTTATTTTTTTTGATACTTTCCCAAGATTGATAATTTGAGTAATATTTATATGTTATTGATTCATCATATTCATCATTCAATATTTTGTTTAGATCCATAAAAAAAACATAATAAGAATACCTGTTCGGAAATAATTTTTTTGGATTATAAATCGCATAATATAATGATGCCAATCTTTGTTGGCCATCAAGTACAGCTTTTTTAGGTATTTTATCTAATTTCGCTCCCCAAATAGGATCCCATATTTCCTGCTGACTATCTTCCGGATTTAACTCCCAAAAAAGGATAAGTCCTGTATAATAATCTTGTAATATTGATTCAAATAATTCACAAACCATTCTAGGCTGCCATTCAAAACCTCTCTGGAAATATGGAATTACATAAAATCCATCATGTACATTTCTTAATAAATCTTCAACTTTTTCAGTTCCAGGATTCTCAGCCATAATTATCACCCTCCGTTTTTTATTTAATTAAAACAGTTAAATTTCAAAAAATTAAAGCAAAAAATTATTAAGGTAACAACCATTGTCTCCTATCACATCCATAAGAAAATAGGTGTCCCTATTTACTCAATGTCAAATGTGAAGACCACTATTTCTTTCAAATAGTAAAAAGATTTAATCTTTTTCATTTCTATAATACTTTATGGCTTATCTATCTTCTACCATTGCTATTCTATATTCTTTTAGAAGATTTTGATCAACTAAAGCTTCATGCACCTTTTTGCCATACTTACGTGAGAGCTCAAAAGTATCTCGTTGAATTCTATCATGCTTAGCCTCAGGATTTAATGTTACACCACTGGAACCTACTTTTTTCTTCGCTATCTCAAAGAAACACCGTTCAGCAACTAAATCAGCTATAAATACCTGTGTTGGCAACTCCTTCCTAAATTGACAGTTGTCACCAAGATAATGCTTAATTGACGGGAAATTCACATAAATTATCACCTTTCCTGTTTCACTACTATAGGAGATTCGTTGAAGTGGCTCCAAATCATAATTAAACTCCGGCTCATTAAACATTCCCCTTCGACCTTTTTTCTCTTCTTCCTTGGCCCTAATTTGTATTGCTAAAAGAGCTAAATAATTTTCGTACTCTGCTTCTATGATAGCATTTTGTCCTTCTCCTTCACCCCAAACTTCTAATTCATATTTAGCCACATGTCTTATTGCATCTGCTTCATTTACGGTAATCTCTTCTCTCGAAATATGAACTGATTCGTTATCTGAAGAGAACCTAATTGTACTTCCACCTTCTATCATTTTTATATATACTAGTAAGTAAATTTTTCGTGTTTGGTTAGGACGTAATGTTAGACTCTCGGGCTGAAATAACATACCTTCACTTAGCAATAATTCCTTTTCTGGCAATACATAGACTTTTGCTTCAGATAATTTACTACTTGTTGAAGCCCGAATAACTCCCTCAATATTTGGTTCCTTCCCTTCAACACTAATGAACTTTCGTAAAATTCCTACACCATCTTCTGGAGAGATTTTAATCTCAGCAGGTGAAGTATAAATCTTTGAATTATTAGAGGTAACTTTAATAAGAGAACCATGTCGGACTACTTTTGTATTAAGATGTAGTTCAAAAGCATAACGCTTACCTACCGTTATTTGTGCAGATGAAGGGTACAAACAAAAACCATCCGGAGGATTTTCTATCTGGTCTGTTATCTTCTCTCCTAGATTTATTACTGTCTTTGCTTCTACTTCAGCTATTTCATTTAAAATACTAAAGGCCTTTTTATATCGAGTTGACTCTTCGCTATCAATTTTACTCTGTTCTTCTTTTTGTTTTATTAATTTTTCTTCTTTTATTTTTATTTCTATACGTTTTTGAATTTCTGATATAAGCATTTGGCAAAAAATATGTCGAACAGCAAGTCCATCTCGTTCTTCAGTAAGTACAGGTTCTTCTTCTTTAAGTAATTCTCTAAACCGTTTTATCTTAACCTCTCCAAAGAAATTTGCAGCAAGCGGTTCATTATTATATTTAAAAAGAGAGATCCCTAAGACAACATCTTCATTATCAACAAGAATAAGTCCTCCATGCCGATCATCACCTGTCTGAGTAAGCTCCTTATTTGCACGCCATATCGATATATGGATTGGGAAATCTCCATACAGTCCATAGGAAACTGTAAAATCATCTGATAGTATCTCTTTTCCTTCTGGCATTTTGTATCGAAGTGGTCTGTATCTTTTTGTGTTTTCATCTATAAGAGATATTTTCCTCTGAGAATTAGTCATAATTTTACGTAATAAATAATTATTAGCCAACTCTTCATGAACTGAATCAAAACGAGGAACTGTACCAGTCTCTTGAGGATCAGCCTTAAAGTATGCAATAGTACCATTATTATAGATCTTATGTAAGTCTCTTAATTCTTGCGAAACTGGAATAGGATCATTAATCTCATACATTGGCTTTCCTTCTTCTATGAACAACTTGCATTCAACAAATTTACCATCTTTAAATGTACAAATCTTGCCATCCTTCATGCTCGCTAAAGCATCTTTAGCTCCTTGCCCAAAATAACCACGAACTCTTTTTCCTGCTTTCATCCCGCTTGTTGCTGCCCCATATTTTTTAAAACTATCGCGAACATCTTCTATTGACATGCCCTCCGCATGATCCCTAACAGCAAATATGGCACAATGGCCTTCCTTTTTATAAAGAACCTTTATTAATCCTTCTTTTTCTATCTTTTTTCCATCTTCTAATCTTATATAACTATCATCTGAATTTGTTATAAGTTCTACAAGTGCCCGTATAACATTCCCTTGCATCGCTGTTCTTATACGTCGCACAGTATGCCTTGGATCAACTTCAATAATTCCTCGTTCCATTGTTCCCTCCTACTTTCGATTAATATTCAAGAATTTTTTAAATCGCTCTTCTAACCATTCAAGAAATTCTACAACATCCTTTCGCGCAAGTTCATCCGCAAATATCCTGAGAGAATTAAAATTCTTCTTTAAAGTTTCTTTTGATGAGTCCAATGTCCCTTGTAATAAAAAACAAAATTCACCTTCTGTAATAGAATCGCTATCGCCTTTTGAATATTTTATATATGCAGAAGAAGCTATGACTTCTGCTAAAATTGATTCTTTTCGTCTTGTTTGAGAAGTTGCTTTCGTTTTCTTGTGTAATACACCACTCAAAAATTCTTCAGCTTCTTTTATAAACAATCTACTTCTATCTGTAATAATAAATCCTTGGCGAGCTTTACCACCTAACCATTGTCTTGTTTTTCCCGCACAACGCCAAAGACACTGTTCTACTCTATTAGAATCTGGATGTTCAGGATATCCTGGTAAAGAAAATTTTCTAGGAAAAATTTTAAAAGCGGCGACAACAGCATTTTCATAAGATAAATCAACTCCTATTTGTTCCAACTGTCCCATGACATACATCATCAAGTGATCAAGGTCTACATTTCCATATTTATCTTCCCTTATCTCCTTTAACTTTTCTATCTTACTCTTATCTTTCATTTAACTCTCCTCTTCTTATGTTCCAATAAATCTTGTTTCGATTACTTATTATTTAACTATTAAGTAAATAGGTAAACTTGTAACTTTTTTATAATTTTTCTAAAAATATTTTTCCTTTTTCACTTATATTATAAATAACCCTAACTCCCATTTTTTTCTTTTCTATTAAACCTAATTCAAACATCCTTGCCGTCAAACCAGCTCTTTGTGTATTTATCACAGCGTCTGAAGCACCCCATATTTCACCAAAATCTCTTTTTAATTCATTATTTATCTTTTCTCTTTCTTTCATGCCATTTACAATCTTCTTCAGCAGCCATTCTACTGCGCAACTTTCGCCTCTCACTTTACTCACAATATGTTGTAGATAAAAATTTATCTCCTTTTCAGTGAAGCTTTTTTCATAATTACTATTGTCCAAGACCGGATTTTGTAACCTTGCAAATTCTAAACCAGCTTCAGTTAATCCGATAAAAACTTTGTCTTTCTCATCTTTATTGAGATTAACAAATCTTAAGAAGGGCATCGCTCCATCTAATTTTTTGTCTTTTCGTATATATGCTAAAAAATGACTCTTATATCTATTTTTACTTTTTTCTCCTTTTTCTTCTGGCAATCCAGCAGAAATTCGTTCATCCCTTGTCTTTCCTCTTTTATTTTCGTATTTTTTTATAGCTGTTCCAATGTTAGCAGCTATAGATGCAGCATCATCTTTATATTCTTCTAAATCTATCCATTTTTCAGTCTCTAACTTGAGTAAAAGTACTCTTAAGCCTATTTTTATAGGAAGAATTTTATTTACTTGACCCCATAGCCAACGCTTTTCTTCTTCACTATCATATAAAGAAGCAGACAAATCATGAAAAGCTGGCATAGAAACTGTCTGCGGCTGGTTTTTAATTTCTGAAAGCTTATTTATTTTATTTGTATCTATGAGTGTGATATTGGACCTAAGTAATCCATTTGAATTTTTTTCTTCCACACGAACACATATTTGCATTTCATCACTATTTTCTATGTAAATTTGATTTTCTATTGCGGTAGTAATAAACTGAGCTACATTTTGATATTTTCTTTCATCAATTAACTTAGTAATTTCAGTTGCTTGTCTCTGGGATATTACTATCAAGTATCTCATTTATACCTCCTTTAATCATTTCATTAATTATTTAATTATTTCATTTTGTTAAAATGATAGCATATTTTTAATAAAATGTCAACACTTTTCCAATATTTTTTCATTAATTAAACTTTATCATTTCCTACAGTTATTAATTTACAGATAATATCAAAAATATTTTTATTGAAATGCTCTGTGTGAATCTTTTGGGGTCAGGTTTCAACATTTAACATAACTAATTCTAAAGATTAAATTTTTCTAGATAATAAAAAGGACAGAATAAGAAAATAGTAATATTACTATTCTTGCTCCGTCCTTTTACCTGAAAGATTCTTCCTAAGTAATTAGGAAATAGTTCTTTTAGTAAACTCTGTAAGGGTTTTCCTAAAGATTAGGAATTGCCCCTTCGGTGCTTTTTGGTATAAAGCTCTCCAGAGTTCTGTCCGGTAACAGTCCTTTTGCCTGAAAGTTTAGATAATTTTAGTATCTTTCCTCTTCGGCTCCTCTTCTTTTAAAAATAAAAGAAAAAGCCTCTCCTGTTACCTTCATACAGGTTACGATATTAAATTTAATACAGTTTTATATAAAATCTTTTTTTTATTTTTTCAATTTTAAAATATAAACGTTTATTTAGATTATCTTTTTTTATTATACACTATATTTATTTTAAATATCCTTCTTTTTTATAAAAAAGACTATCCCCTTCACATTAATTCCAATCCCAGAAATAAGATATGTCAAATGTTGAGACCCTATTTTTATATTTGGTTAAGAAACTCCTCAGGTTCTATAGGTTGTCACGGTAGGACAGCCAGTTACCCGACTGCCCCCGCACAGATCCCAGCGTGCGGAACTACCGCACTGGGCTCTTCAGAGATACTCGCTTCCGTAAAAGACAAATTAGTATTGC
>Ga0209986_10000745_pt1 | contig 32122 bp, 49 predicted proteins | sample BlataG_FD_183168 | JGI IMG/M metagenome (GOLD analysis project Ga0209986, IMG submission 183168) | Deep subsurface microbial communities from Black Sea to uncover new lineages of life (NeLLi) - Black_00105 metaG (SPAdes) (version 2) | ecosystem: Environmental > Aquatic > Marine > Oceanic >...
GACTACCGAACCAGTAGCCGAGCAAGCCGAGCCAGAAGCCGAGAAGCCAAAGGCAAAGCGTAGCCGAGCCAAAGAGCCAGTAACAGCCTAATTGAACGCTTGACCAAAAAGACAATCAAGGCAAAGTAGCCTCTGATGATACAGGGGTTGCTTTGCCTTTTTTGTGCCCATTTTAGGGGTAGTCGGAGATAGCGACTGCCCCTTTTTGTTTTCTCCAAGACCCCAGGGATTGTTTATCACCCTAGTCTTAGCGAGGTGTCGTCTCTCTTAACACTGGGGTATATATCATACTGCTCAAAAGCCCGGGAAGGGGGCTAGATTCTGACCACAGGGGCTCTCGTTGTAAAGTAGGGGCTCTCCCAAGTATTTTTAGTGGGAGAGCCCCTCTTTTTGTTTATCGGACTGCACAAACCAAGCAAGTGTGACATGATAGAACGGACAATTGTTACCCGAACAACTGTCTCTGAAACCAATGTCGCAGCAAGATAGCTAGTTATTCCAGCATTTGTCTTAACTTCATGGCACATACCGACAGAATGAGACCGAGCGCGCCTAGTCCCTCACCCATGAAAAACTCCAACGGGGGTTCTACACCTGGCACGAAGATCTTACCACCGACAACAGCCATCAGAAATGTTCCTACTAAGCCTAGCAATCCAAAAATAAATAGGAACCAAGTTGCTATTGATGCTAGAGCTTTAAAAATCTGTGGCATTTTCTCACCTCCTCTTTTTTGTTCTGGTGTGACACCTGTCTTCGGCGATGTCATTTTCTCTTGCCACTACACCGTTCCAATCAATTATTATCTTAAAGCAGAGCGGAGCGCGGAGACTAGCTAGCGCTGCCTACACGTGTTAGCTGGCCCGAAGACGAGGGACAGACCGACCCCACAGGTCCGCTGCCCTCTTGATCCAGTAGGGTGACTGGTTCACATCGTTTCTATTCTAGGATTCATTCGTATACTCTAGTTTGTACCTCACACTTCCTGTTTAGGCCACCTCCATGCGTACCAGGCAATCAGTCCTGTAACCACAACTGTTGAACCGACAATCAGTATCTGCTGAACAGATGGCTCTGCCAAATGCTCAATCAAATGCCAGATGTTAAGAAGCGTAAAGACTATGCCCAGAACGAAATTTACCCACCGATTGCACGAATCCTTCACGGTCATGGCTACAAATGCCAGCCACAATGGAACCAGCCAGAAAAGTGCCATAAATACCAGCATTCCAGGTCCCGTTGCTTCCACTTCAGCTATTGCTTTCTCTAGTCCGCCTGGCACCATAGCGGTCAATAGACCGTGGGCTGACATAGCCACCGCCATCAAGACCCACATGACCGCAATTCGTGTCTTCCATCTTAAGATTTCCATAATTTATTACCTCCCTTTTTCTGATGCCGTTTTGCCTGGCAACCATACAGGCAGGCTCAAAGTTCACCCGACCCTAGTCCAACCACAGCGACCGGTTGACAACGAGATTGCCCCAACTTAGTGATACTTCTATGGCATTGGTACATACAACTCGACTTCGTGACTCTCAAGGATCGCATCCCACTTCGGCATCATCGCTTGCACCTCTGGTTCTGCCATCACCTTTTCAAAAAAGGCTGCCATTGTGGCAAAATCATCCCACTCTACCTCAAAAACAATGGTATGCATATATTCTGGTCCACCAATAAAGGGACGATACATCCTCATGGCAGTTAGAGGCATCCCCAAGCGACCCACGATAGCCATATATTTTTCGTTGAGTTCCATCGCCTCTGCCATCTTTCCAGGCACGATTTTCATAACGCCTCGCTGCATTACTTTCATTCTAGCCTCCTTTTTATTAAATCAGTCACGATGTTGAAGTAGAATAACACAAACTATCTCACGTCTTTAGCCGGGTCAGCTTCGGTTTGGCATAGGCATCACCTCCCTGAACTCAGGATCTATATACCCAGTTTTTGAATACCATCATAATTAGATGAACAGCCTGATGTCAATAACATAACTTAGATAACTTCAATGATTCTTTTGAATTAAAATGGATTAGTGCACTTCGCATTGTTGAGAGAATTGGATCAGTGTGGCTAGGGAGCCTCAGTTCTCGGCTGGGACAGTCACATTACTGAGCCAGACGGTGTAGAGTTGGGTAGGCAGGAGTCGGAAGATTTGTCCTAAAAGATGCGGAAGTTAGCTAGGCAGAAGACAATCAGGACGTCAAAACAGAGAATATGTATTACTTGGTAGCGTTAATTGGATGATTCTAGGCTCGGCTCCTCTGTTGTTGTGCTTCATCTTTCATTGATTCTTTACGAAATTCACAATTGGAACAGGTATCATCGTCCCCAGATACTTGACAGTAAGTCTCCTCCTCTTTCCAGCATGGTTTTGCACACACCGCAAGCTCAGAGCGATGCATGCAGGCCGGACAACCATCCAGTTGCCAACAAGGGTAAAGCCGCAGATAATGACGTATTGCTGGTAGGTTCAGCTCTTCTGCTATTAACCTCTGAATGAATCGCAACCGTTTCAGGTCGGTCTCAGAATAAAATCGCTTGCCGCTTCTCCTTTGCGGCTTAACTACCCCGTATCTTTCCCATACACGGACGGTTTCAGGATGCACGTTCAGCAACTCTGAAACAACACCTATTGGGAATAATGGCAGGTTCTTCATTATCTTTGACTCCAGTTGCATTCTAAATATATGACATTCTGTTGTCAATTGATGACTTCACGATGTTTGTTTATAAGTGCGCAGCACGTTGTAGGTTATACAAATGAATTGAACGTTCCGCTACATCGTGGGGGGACATGACAATTTGGACAAACGTTCAATTATGCCCTTCGGGGGAGACTTTGGAAGCAATTCTAGCGGAATGTCCGTCTTCCTTGGCAATATTATCTGGGTACCAGCCAGCAACCCGGATCAGCCGCCATCATATCGCCAGTTTCTTCGTAGGCTCTTCCACGGCACCCCGAACATGAATCTCGATAAGTGCAGTCACCGCATTCGCCCTTGAGAGATTCTCTCTGGCGCAGTCGAGCCAAAACGGGCGAGTTCTCCCAGATAGAAGCTATGCTCTGCTCCCTAATATTGCCCAATTTGACCTGGAGCAGCATGCACGGGTTCGCTTCGCCATTTGATTGGACCATAATGTAGCCACCGGGCATACCAGCGGCACAACCCCTACCGTAGTAGGGAATTCTTCGGAGCATCTCCGCAGGAAAGTGTTTCGGCTGTATTTCCTTTTGCCGCAGGAGAAGAGGATACATGGGACAGGCAGGAACTCTTATTATCAGCGGGTAGTCTCGCTGGGCATCCGCCAGCAGTTCCATTGCCTGTCTTCTCTCATCGAGACCTAGCACCTGCTCCTTGGACTCCTCCTTAGCTCTCCCTGCCGCCACCAAGTCAAAGAGCTCAGCAGCATTGGCACCGCAGTCAACTGCCAGGCGCAGCATCTCCTGCAGCTGTCTTAAGCTGTCTTTTCTGATAACCATGTTAAGCTGAAAAGGTAGACCAGCACTTCGGCATGCTTGTATGCCCTTCAGGGTCTGCTCAAAGGCACCTCTTATACCTCTGAAGGAGTCGTGGGTCTGGGCATCAGCCCCGTCCACTGATATGGCAAGTGCCATGACGCCCGCCTCGAGCATCTTGCGTGCCATTGTCTTGTCAATCAGGGTGCCATTGCTACCAATCGTGGTTCTTATGCCCTTTGACGAGGCATATTCTACTACGTCCAGTAGGTCCTCCCGGCATAAGGGCTCTCCCCCATCAATGATGAGCAGTCCTATGCCCCATTTTGAAAGGTCGTCAATGAGGCGAAATGCCTCCTGCGTTGTTAGCTCGTCGGGAGCGGCTTGGTCAACCGAGTTGCTATAGCAGTGTTTGCACTTCAGATTGCATTTCGTGGTAACGCTGTAAGAAACCATAAATGGTGGTCGTACCTGCATAAAGAAGCCCTCCTTGCTCTAATTTCACCTTACATCGGCTACACAGTCATGCAAAGCTTTTACCCTAAAGACCCCCTATGAGCCAAACACCTTAGGGGGCTTCGACAATAGTACCCGCTCTATTGAAGAAGAAGTTCCCTCCGAACTCTTGTGCCAGCACGCTGGCAGCAGGCAGGTCAGTGCAATGACATAGCCCCAGCCTCTGCACGCCGAGCTCCCTGAGGGCAGCAATCGTCTGCCAGAGGCGCTCTTCAGAAGCATTGATCAGGTGAGAGCCACCGACCACAGTGTGTATTCTTTCCATACCGGTAAGCTGCCAGGCATGGTATAGGGTGTTGATCATGCCCCGGTGGGCACATCCCAGGATAATGACAAGCCCTTGCTCTGTCTTCACAATAAGTGCCTGGTTATCCCTGACCTTATCCGGGTGCCAGGCGAGCCCTTCCTTGATAAACAGAGCAGGGTCTACCTCTTCAAAGGCGGTAACCATCGGAATCTCACCAGTGGTCATTATGGTGCTGGTAATGTTTACCGGCTGAGTGGTCAGGTGAAACCCGGCTCCGAGGCTTTCCAGCTCATTTTGCCGGAACGGAACACCAATGTATCTGTCCGGTTCACCCTCACGGCGTGCGTACTTGGTCTGCCAGATGTCCGGGTGGGCTATTACCTCCACCTCTTTCCTCATCCGGCGCAAAATATCACGCAGGCCACCGGTATGGTCATAATGACCGTAACTCAAGACGATCGCATCGATGTTGCTCAGGTCAATGCCAAGCGTGTCTGCATTATAGATGGCGGAAATGGCCTTTCCGGTATCGAGCAGGACTCTTGCCTCGTCTGTCTCGTCAAAATTGACCATGTGACTTATCCTACCTTGGGTAACTAAAGTAGGGCCTTGACCTTCGGTTGAATCATGCTTTCCGGGACTGCTCCCAGGACACTATCAACCTGCTGACCGTCTTTAAAGAAAAGTAAGAGCGGTATGCTCATCACCTGATATTTCCGGGCCATCTCGGGATTTTCATCTACATTGAGCTTGCAGAATTTGACTCTGTCGGCATATTCCTCTGACAGCTTCTCAGTTACCGGGGCAATCATATAACACGGCCCACACCACGGTGCCCAGAAATCGACCACCACAGGTATGTCGCATTTGATGACTTCGTTTTCAAAGCTCAAGTCGTTAACTTCGGTTACCATCATACCCTCCCTGAATACAGACTTTGCTACTTTCGGCTTTGGGCATTTTTTGTTGCCTGAGCCTCTCAATACGCCTCACGAGGTCGTCTGCTTTCTGCCTCAGTGAGCTAACCGTAGTTGCCAACTCTGCCTCTGACACCGGGGTGAACTCAATGATGGCACCCTGCGGGCAGACCTCAAGGCAAAGGCGGCATTGATTACACCGCTCCTGGTTTATTTCAGCTGTAGCCGAAACAATCGAAATAGCCTGCCGCGGACAGCTTTCAACGCAGAGCCCACACCCAAGACATAAGTCCCTTCCCACTCTCAGCATCGTCTTATCTCCTCGAGTCAGCATTTTGCTCATTGTAGTCAAAAGGAACCAGGTAAATGCTGTTGCCCTCCTTATGCCCTTTAACCAGTTCGCAATGCCTCAGGGTAGCCAACTGCCTTTGCAGCTCTGCCTCAGCAAGTTCGAAGTTTTCAATTAGCTGCTCTCTGGTCGCCTTACCCTTTCCTCTGATGAACTCGTAGATTGCCTGCTGCAGCTCAGTTAGCCCCTCAATTCCCTTTAGTCCCTGGCTCTCCCTGGACCGGGTGGCAGAGTAGACCGCCCGCGAGTCGCAGGCTTTTGCCGGATACCTGATGTCGATGTAGCAGTCCTCACACAGAGTTTCATCCAGATGCTGGTAGCTATCCTCCGCAGAGACTTCACGACCGCAGCGGTCGCACTTCACTGCTATCACCTCCTTATCCCGACATCTGGCTTCAGCCATACTATTCCATCAGACCGGTAGCTCTCACTCTAACTCGTTTGCCCTGGCGGTCTTTCCCTTTGGCCACGACTTCAGCTGAACGTTTTATCTGACCATAGCAGCCGGGAACGCTCAGACAACCCTCGGTTACCTCCTGCTCTCCAGTGCGTCTTATTATCTCTGGATTAATAACGGCAATCGGTTCCTCCCCAGACATCTGGACAACGATAATTCGAAGTGGCACTTCTACCTGCGGCGCTGCCAGGCCGACGCCGTTCGCCTGCCGCATCGTCTCAATCATGTCATCTATCAGCCGCTGTATTGAGCCATTTATACCCGGCACTCTTCTGGCTTTTTGTCTCAACACCGGGTCATCCGGAAAATGGCAAATTGGTAGAACTGCCATAGTGACTCCTGACACTTTCTTTATCTTTCCTTTGCGAGCGCCCTTTTCCCAGCAGTGATTATCGTGAAACCAGCATCGGGGAAATAACCCTCTCTAGGTGCTTCCACGCGATGCACTTCTCCCGGCTTCTGAAAAAGTGTCGAAATAATCTTCTTGGTCAAAAAACCGGTTCTAGTTAAAAGCCTAATCACCTCGTCACGTCTGTAGAAGGTGGCGTACTTGTAGAAGCGGTGTCCCTCTGCCTTCTTGCGCTCGTAAAATTGACCCCAGGGGCTCTCCTCTAAAACCAGTCCCAGCACTATCTTACCGCCCGGCATCAGGATGCGGTTGGCTTCCTTCAGAACTTCAAGGGGCGAATCGAGGAAACATAGGGTAACAATGAGGAAAACCGTCCCGAATGATTCCTCATCAAAGAGCTCCTGTTCTCCTCGACCCAAAAATGCATTTATTCCTCTCCCTATTGCCATCTCGACCAGCTTAATCGAGGGATCAACTCCAGTCTCTATGCCCAGAGCCTGAGCAAACCGGCCGCTACCAACTCCAACTTCAAGCCATGGCTTCGGCAGATGACGCAGAAGTCTCTTAAATGCCTGCACCTCAATGAAAAAGATAAGACTTCCCTCTCTATCAAACCAGGCATCATATTCCAGAGCCAGATCATCGAAGGGAGAACTATGGCTATTGTTTCGTTTCATTCCTGCTATTGGTCGTGGAGTTCTGTAATTGGTTGACGGCATCCTCGCTCCTTTATGAGAACTTTTCAGCTTCACGGTGCTCATCCAGTAATATCTTAGAAGTGGCAAAATCAACTTCAACTACTCTGCCTGGTATAACCTTTTCCTCACCCAGAAGTGTCTCCAGTTCCACCCGACCGCCGTGCAGCCGCATATGAGCGATGTCCTGAAGTACTGGTTCATCATCCCATTTGTTTAGATAAGCCTTAGCCAGACACACTTTACACCTCCGCTTGCGCCATAAAAGCAGCTAAATTCGCGTTATCTCGGGGCTGGCATACCTGCCATCGAAAGAATGCGGTCCAAGACGTCTTTGATCTCCCGCACCGCTATCCCATTCACCGGGATTCTGCCCTCCAAGCTTGACCTGAAGATATCGGCATCAAAGTAAATACACCCGACCACCTCGATGTGTCGCTCCAGTAATTCTGCTTTCAGTCTAGTAGCTATCTCTCCGGATGGCACCTTGTTCATAATAGACCAGACATTCCTGATGCCAATTCCTGAAGCCAGGTCGTGTATCTTCTGACCTACATTTACTGATTCCAAAGGAGGCTCGACCACGATCAGCACACTGTCAATGCTGGTCTCAACGCCCCGACCGAAATGCTCCACTCCCGCTTCCATGTCCACAATGGCCAACTCGTCTGTTTCCAGGGTAAGCTTCTTCAGAAACTCACGGCTCAGCACCCCCATGGGACAGGCGCAGCCTTCCAGCGACTGCAGTATTTTCCCAATGGCAACCAGCTTGAGCCCGTTCTTCTGAAGTAGATACTGCTCCGGGATGTGCGCTGTTGCAATCTGGGCCTCGCTCAGGACGTTCGTCTGAGCCATCTTTTGCTTTAGACTTTTCTTGCCACCAACTAGCTCCATGAGAGGTACAGGCGGACGGTCAAAGCTGAGCATACGGAAAAGCCCCGAGTTTGATTCATCAGAGTCCACCACCAGCACACGGTAACCCCTCGCTTGTGCTTCGTTTGCCAGCAGAGCGACTATGGTGCTTTTGCCACTTCCTCCTTTGCCGCAGACCGATATCTTCATCTTTTGTCACCCTTCCTTGTTTACATTCTTGCTATTTCGATTGCCTTCAGGGGGCAGGCCCGAACGCAGTCACCACAACCCTGACAAAGGAATGGGTCGGTCATCGGTATCTCGTGGGGTGCCTCCTGCTTGAGCAGCTTATGAGAGCATGCCAGAGCCGCAGCACAAATGCCGCTGTCACACCTCTCTGGATGGCATTTCTTATAATCTACTAACGCCATCTTGCCTGGCATGGCTTTCCTCCCTCAAGCTATTCACTCCTACTGCCTAATCCAGACACTGTTATTTCAGCTAGCTAGCAAATAGGAAATCGATATTTAAACTTATTCCAGCGCCCGCCTCATTGCCATATCATAGAGCACCCTCTCTCTGGCTTTATCAATTCTCAGTGCCTTGCGCTTCTTATCAATGTGGGCGATCATAAGGTGAGCGCCCTTAATCGGGTCTGGCTCAAAGGCCCACATCCCGCCGTACATCTGCTCGAAGTCCTTGAACAAGAAATCAGTGACCTCGTCACTGCCCAGCGTAGGCCAGGTCACGCCGAAAACGGTAAATACTCCGGAGGCGACAAAGTACTGGCCGATGGAAATCGCCTTCTCGCTCATCCACTCCGGGGCTGCCCCGGCTACCGGCAGTTCACTAATGTCATCACCCAGACCGCCATCCTTAACCATAGCCGTTGCTGCCATCAGGATGCGGCTGTTATCCACACACGAACCCATATGTAATACCGGTGGGATGCCCACTGCTTCGCATACCTCAGCCAATCCTGCACCAGCGTACTCGGAGGCTGCCTCCGGTACCATGAGCCCCGCCTCGCCGCAGGCGATGGCATTACACCCAGTGGTTATGACGAGTACATCATTCTTTATCAGCTCTTTAACCATGGCAACATGAGCCTCATTATGCTTCACCCGGGCATTATTACAGCCAACGACGCCAGCCACGCCCCTGATGCGGCCATTTATGATATTGTCATTTAGTGGACGGTAGGAGGCTCGGAATAGACCTCCAAGGAGGTAGTTAATGGTTTCATGGCTGAATCCAGCAACCAGATCGGTCTGCTGGCTAGGGATGTGGACGTTACTCCCGCGGTTGGGGAAATTGTCAATGGCGGTCTCGACTATGGCTCTAGCCGATTCCATCGCTTTATGCTCATCGAACTCAATATGAACAGCACCCGGAATCTTGGCCTTGGGCGAGGTGGTGATAATCTTAGTATGATAGCATTCAGCTACCGTGGTTATGGACTGCATGATGCACTGCACGTCCACTACCATGGTGTCAACTGCCCCGGTCACTATGGCCAGTTCCTGCTGCAGGAAGTTGCCGGCTATGGGTACACCGTGGCGCATCAGTATCTCATTGGCTGTGCAGCATATCCCGGCTATATTGATTCCGCTTGCACCCTTGGATTTGGCCAGTTCAACCATCTTGGGGTCCTGAGCAGCTGCTACGATCATCTCGGAAAGCAATGGCTCGTGACCGTGAATGATGAGATTCACTTCATCCTTTTTGAGAACGCCCAGGTTTACCCTGCCCAGAACCGGAGCCGGCGTGCCGAAAAGGATATCCTGAAGTTCCGTAGCCATCATGCTGCCACCCCAGCCATCGGCTATTGATGCTCTTACTCCCTGCTTGAGCAGGTTCTGATAGTCCTGGTCAACCCCTATGTGGGTTCGGTGCATTATCTCAACTATTTCCCTATCGATGCCGCGCGGAGCTACTCCTTGCTGTCGCCACAGCTCCTGCCGCTTCAGTGGGGCCATCTTGAGAAACAGGATTTCGCCCTCCTGTTTACCAAACTCGGCCAGGGCTTTCTCACCAATATCGATAGCTATTTCGCTGTTGCTACGGTCGCCTATCTCGATACCCCAGTCCAGCGCCACCTGCAGCAGCTTCTGCTCGTCCTTCATTTCATAACCCGGAGCTTCTCCTTTAGCTACTGCCAGGAACAGCTCAGCAACTCCTCTACCGTGGTCGGAGTGAGCGGCAGCACCCCCGGCTACCATGCGAATAAAATTACGTGCGGCGATGGTCTCTGCTGTTGCTCCACAGACGCCTCTCCTCTTCTGCTTCTCTTGCGGGGTTTCCTGCTTACCTTTGGGCAGAGGTACCCGGCAGGGCCCCATGCCACAGTGCTTGCAGCAGCTGCCCACGGCACCTATCGGGCAGGGCTTCATTGCCTCGGCACGATCAAAAGCGGTGTTAGCCTCATCAGCGGCTGCCTTCTCTATCATCTCAATACTGGCTGGGTCATAGCTCTTTGTTGCTGCTTCTGTCATTTCCTGATACTCTCCTTGTAAACTTCATCAACCTATCTTCTACGCAGGAGTCTCGCCGGGATGCAAGCTGCGCCATTTCCCAAGTAATTGCTCTTTGCTTTCCTCACGATCCGGGTCAGGCACACAGGCATCTACCGGGCAGACCTCGGCACACTTTGGCGACTCAAAGTTCCCGACACATTCGGTACAACGGTCGGCATCGGTAACGTAGATCTCCTCCCCTTCGGATATTGCTTCATTCTTACATTCAGCTTCACAGGCTCCGCAGCTTATGCAATCGTCTGTAATCTTATACGCCATCTAGTTTGCTCCTCCTTTTTCTGTTTAATCGGCATAATTGATAGCTGATAATGAGATTCGATAACCCTGATGGCAGACCTCATGGTAATTCATTTTCTTTGTTATCAGGAACGATGTCTCTTAGCCAGATACGGTACATTTTCTCACCACTCTCTTCATAGCACTGAAAGCCTTTGGAGTCGGCTTCCTCCACCTTCACATTTTCCCCTCCCTTCAGTTCTACGAACTGACTTAGCCAGTTTCTGAAATGAGCCCCGCCACCAAAATAGACCTTTGTCCATCTGATACCGTCCTCGTCCACTTTCTCCCGAAACCTCTCCTCTTCGGCTATTCTCCTATTAAGTGCCTCTTCCTGCTCTACCGTCTTCTTCGTCACTTCCCCCCTTCCTGCCTCCTCGGCAAACCTCTGTTCGACCGGCCGCCGCAGCAAGGTCTCTTCTTGATTCAGCGGAGCAACCTCTGGCCTTTGTGCTTCATATACGGTCAGTATGTTCATTACTCCGGAAAATGCCGCTCGTATTGTAGTCATTTGTTGAATATCAAGGGGCGTAACGGCACAGGGGCGTAGAGGCGTATTTAGTTGTACCTCGTCAGGCGAAAGCTGCTCAGCTATCTTCGCCATCTGCGTTGCATGGCTCTCGTTCGCCTCAACAAACATCATCTGGAGAGCGAGCTTTCCCCGGTACTCTTTTCTAAAAAGCTGGAGCGCCTTCAGGATTTCAGCTAGAGTCTGCTTTCCAAAAGGACGGTTTATTTTGCGAAAAAGCTCCTCACTTGGTGCGTCAACCTTTGCTATGACCACATCAGCTAAGCCAAGCTCATAGCGTACATCTTCTCTGAGCATTAAGGAAGAATTAGTAAGAACTGCCACAGGTACGTTTAGGATTGACTTCACCCGCCGTATTGCCTCACCAAGGTTACATGCCAGACTTGGCTCGCCTACGCCGGAGAAGGTAGCATAATCAGCAGTAACATCTTCTATTGTTTTTAACTCCCGGGCAAGCCTGTTCAGGCTGACAAACTCTCTGCGTTCTATCTCGGGGTGAACCGTCCTTCCCAACTGGCAATAGATACAATCAAATGAACATGTCTTTCTCTTGGTAGACAGCAGGTCGATGCCTAGCGACCTGCCCAGTCTCCAGGATGGGACTGGGCCGTAGATAATAGAGTTAGCCACTATCCTCCCTCGTTTATCATTGTCCGTTGCGCGGTTTGATATCATCATTAGGTCCTTAATTTTTCGTTTGCCTCTTCTAGGGAGTTATAACCATAACGCCTAACCATGTGGTCAAGAACAACTTCAGCTCCGCTAATATTTCTCGACTTCAGCTCCGATATATTTTCATAATAAAGCTCAAGGGTTCTCTTAGAATAAGTCGCCAGTTCTCCCCGAAGGTAAGTTTCGAAAGATGTCACAAACTGACTATCTTCTGACTTGTAAATGGGCCTCCCCCTGCCGCGGATATAAGGGAACTTTTGCGAGATTTCCTCTTCCCAGATGAGCATGATTTTAACGATTCGGTCTATCAGCGGAGGAACCTCAGGATCCAACTGTGGAATTGAATGCTGAATATTCTCATATTCCGATGGGGAAGTGGACTCCATCATTCTGGCATATTTTTCGGAAAGCAAATTCCTGCCGTTCCTTTCAGCTTCTTTAAGGTCATTCAAGTAACTTTGTAAAGTGGGTTCTGACCAGCCAATACCCTGGCTGAACCTCATAATCTTAAACGTCGCCGGGTCTTCCTGGCAGGCAGCTTTTCCACCGATGTTGGCCACATCTTGAAACATCTTCCACTCGATTCCTATGATTTCATTTAGTAGATCCTCTTTCTCGCCCATTCAACTCATTCCTTCTTTCAGTTCTACTATTCACGCCACCACCGCCGGTGACATTGCCTACCCTGCCGTCCGCAGCCCCATGATATTCTCCAACCCATCCCCTTCTCAGGAAAGCCCAGGTCAGCTAATTTTTGAAGCATCTCCCGCAGAATTTCAGAATCAACGCTTTCGCTTGAGATATCCTCCATTACTACTCTGCCGCGTGGATAGCCTGAGAGGCTTGTCAAGCGGTCATACTGCCACCTCTTCTGCTCATCGCTCAACACTTGGTAGGCCTCGTTTATTTCCTTGAATTTCCCCTCGGCTTCCTTGACGTTTTCGGGATTACGGTCGGGATGGTATTGCAAAGCCAGCCGGCGAAAGGCTCTCCGGATGTCTTCAGCGCTGGCATCTCTACTCACTCTGAGAGTCTGGTAGTAGTCCTTCAATCCCATGTCTATTCCTTCTTCACAAATATCTTGAGATTCCGTATTTCTCCGACACCTTTGAGGCAGGAGGCCATAGCCAGGACCACGTTGCTTATGATTTGCCTGGGGAACATGGTCAGGGTTATAGGCATATTGTTGACGTAAAGCGAGACTCGCTCTTTCTGCGGCTTTATGAAACCTTTTTCCAGGAGGTCAGCCAGAGCGCCTATATCCTCCGGCGTAAATTGTCTTGCCTTAGTCTCCAGAGGCTCGTCAGTCACGATAGCTATTTGTTTTTTGAGACCTTTGAGCGTTGAGCCTGCATCTTTACGGTGAACCTCTATCTTGGGTGCACCTCCCTGCTTGAAGCCTTCTGCCAGGATGATGTCATAGTCCTCACCCAGAAGATTGGCTACTTCATCAATGGTGGCTTCCTGAGTCACAGGCTTGATAAGTACAATCTTATCCGGCGAACTGACCACCGTAGCTTCACTGCCGGCCTGAATGTGGCGCCAGCTATCCTTACCGGGCTCATCGAAGTTGACTCCCTGGGGGATGTGCTTGATTGTAGCCACTCGATAACCGTGCGACTTCAATTCCTGAACAAGCTTCTCGATGATGGTTGTCTTACCCGATTTTGATTTACCGACTATAGAAACAACGGGAGGCATTCTCTTACCCTCCTTAGTACTTGCGGTACGCTCTTTTCCAGGGCTCTCGTTTCATTTGAAGGTAGTCTCTTATGGCTGCTTTGAGGGTATTTGCCGCCAGAAGGGCGCAGTGCTCGCTTTCCTCGGGCAACCCTCCCAGAGCAGTGAGGACATCTTGCTGGCTGATTCTCTGGGCTTCACTGACACTCTTGCCTTTGACCATCTCGGTGACCATGCTGCCAGAGGCAATGCTGGTACCGCAGCCATCGGTCATGAAAGTAGCACCGGCAATGGCATCATTGTTGACCTTGATCCATATTTCCATTGTGTCACCGCAGGGGCCTGTCACTCTGGCAAATCCGTCAGCATCTTGCATGACGCCTACGTTCCTCGGGTTCATGGCGTGCTCAATAACTGTTTCAGAATAGATATTGCGGGCATCCGCCAGGATCAATTCCTGAAGTTCCTCAAATTCAGTAGACACTCTTTCGCCTCCTGCTTACTTACCCTCAGCCGACACCACCTGAACGAGAGATTCACCTAGTTTGGTCACGATTTCATCGTCATAGCGTTCGATGTTGCCCTCATCGCAGAGCTTGGCTAGCTCCGGGTCTATGGGCAACTGACCCAGGAATGGTGCATTGACGGCACGGGCCATCTCCTCTCCACGACTCCGGCCAAAAATCTCGATTTTCTTATCTATTTCCGGCACATACAGATAACACATGTTCTCGACCACACCCAGAACGCGCTTTTCCATTTTCCGAACCATGTTCACCGCCTTACGCACAATCATCTCAACCAGGGCCTGAGGCGTGAAGACGACGATTACCCCCGCAATTGGAAAGGACTGCATCAGCGTGAGCGGCGCGTCCGCAGTGCCTGGAGGGAGGTCAACAATCAGATAGTCAAGCTTGCCCCAGAGCACCTCTTCACCAAACTGCTTGATCGTGTTGCCAATCAGAGGGCCTCGCCAGATAACAGCGTCATCCTCGCTGGGCAGGAGTAGGTTAATCGACATGACCTCGATGCCTGATCTCGAAAGTACCGGCAGTATTCCACTTTCGTTACCGCTTGGCGGAACATTAAGGCCAAACATCTTGGGTATGCTCGGGCCGGTGATATCGGCATCCAGAATGCCCACCTCATAGCCCTTACGCTTCAGAGCGATGGCAAACAGGCTTGATACCAGAGACTTGCCCACTCCTCCCTTGCCGCTCATCACGGCAACAATGTAATCGATTTCGTTCAGGTCTTTTGCCTTGGCATCAGTATATTCTACCTTCACATCATTGACTTCAGGCAGCTTCTCAATGGCTTCTTTCGCCTTGGTCTCGATCCAGTCCTGTGCGCCCGGAATCAATCCGGTTGATGCCAGAGTGACATTTACTTTTTTATCGGAAGTGGTGACCTCACGTACCAGGTTCATCCTGACTATGCTGCGTTTGACGGCAGGCACCAGTACTGTTTCCAGGCTCTCCCTAACTTGCTCCTCAGTTATCATAGTCTGTCCTCCAATCTCATCCCTTAGTGGTCACAAATGTTATCCCCTGTAGCTAGCTGGCCATTGAGATAATTCAGGACCGCCTTCTCCGGGTCGCTTTCCATGGTGCCGACGATAACCCCGATACGACTTTGCTGGAAAAGGCTCTGCGCCCGCGACCCCATCCCACCGGCAATCACAAAGGCGACGCCTTGCTTTGCGAGCCACTCTGGAAGAAGACCGGGCTGGTGTCCTGGTGATGGGACAAGCTCTTTCCTGATTATTTTCTTTCTATCTTCGTCAACATCGACCAGTGCGAAATGTTCACAATGACCAAAGTGCGGCGATACTATCCCGCCGCTTACCGGTATCGCATACCTCATAGCAACCTCCGTCTACTGATTTTTTATTTTGAGTCCCTTAGCGCCGCCGACAGGTGTCCCCGGTGGAGCAGGGTGGCGCATCACAACGCTCGGTCCGGCCACAGCAGGTAGTGCCCGGAGCCTGACTACTCGTCCTGACCATATAGGATGAGGACATAAGCCTCTCCAAGTTATCGCTGCCGCAATCGGGGCAGCGAGGGACTTGCTCACTACCGCGGATGAATACCTCTGACACCTTGCTACACTCCAGACACCTAAAGTCGTAAATTGGCACCTCCTAGCTTACCTCCTTTCAGACTTCTTTCACACGAGACAGCCTGCCTCACAAGCTGACACTTCAGGTTGGACTGCTCGGCGCGCAGGAGCCCCCAGAAGTTGTGGCAAAGGCTGAGAAGACGCGGCGCGGACTCTCTGTCCCACACCTGGGACACTTTACTTCCCGGTCGCTATCGCTCATGCTCCGCCGCAGCTCGAAACGTTCACCGCATTTAATACACTCGTATTCATAGATTGGCACATAGTATGTCACCCCTTGTTGCCATTGCCTAGCATCGTCGAGAGAGTGCGCCACATTTTTTCTATCTCCTGGGTGACTCTGCCATCGAAATATTCCGCTACCGGTACCCCTTGGACAATTGATTCGGTAACGACGTTATCAAAAGGAACCCTCCCGGCTATCTCGACTCCCTGGCTAAGACAGTTACTCTCTATCTGCCGCGTGTTTTCCTCATTCAGGTCGTATTTGTTGATGCAAACGAGGGCAGGTACGCCGAAGTGTCGGCAGACGCCAAGTACTCTCTCTAAATCGTGCATTCCAGAAAGAGTGGGCTCGGTAACCAGAAGAGCCAGACTGGTCCCTGACAGCGATGAAATGACCGGACAGCCGATACCTGGCGGGCCATCACTGATAATTAAGTCTTTTCCTTCTTTCTCAGCAATCTGTTTGGCCTGCTGCCGGACTACTGCTACCAGTTTCCCCGAATTCTCTTGAGCGATTCCCAGCCGGGCATGAACCAGCGGCCCGTACCTAGTATCGGAGATGAACCAGTATCCGGACATGTTTTCTTTCATTGTTATGGCTTCAACCGGGCATATATGTGAGCAGAAGCCGCAGCCTTCACAGGATACCGCGTCAACCCTGAAGTCTTTGATCGCATTAAAACGGCACAGTTCTTGGCACAGGCCACACTGCGTGCATCTGTCCTCGTCTATGTATGCTACCTGTCCGCTCCAGAACTCGCTTTTCTGCCTCTCTGAAGGACTGAGCAGCAAATGGAGATCGGCAGCATCCACGTCGCAGTCGGCCAGCACTTTCCTCTGAGCCAGAGCGGCAAAGGAGCCGACGATGCTGGTCTTTCCTGTCCCACCTTTACCGCTCAGCACGACGATTTCTCTCATTTACTATCTCCTTAATCTGGTTAAAAAGATCGGCAAAACTCCCCTTGCTCCCTGGCATACCCTCAACCAACGTTATTCCCTTGGAATAGAGGTGAGCAATCTCAGTAAGCAGAGGTATGGTAAGCAGAATCGGTATGTTCTCTTTCTCACAGTACTCCTCCACTTTGCTATCACCAACACCGGCACGGTTGAGGATAACACCGCAGGGGATACCGAGTTCTCTCACCGTCTCTACGGCCAGGGAAAGGTCATTAAGCCCGAAAGGAGTTGGCTCAGTTACCAGAATACAGAAATCGCTCCCCTTGATTGCCTCTACTACCGGGCAGGATGTGCCCGGCGGAACATCTATGATGACTGTGCCATCATTATTGGCATATTCCTTCACTTTTCTGATAACCGGCGGCGCCATGGCCTCGCCCACAGTGAGTTTACCCTGGACAAAGTTGAGTCCGTCCGAGTATCCCCATTCAACGACCCCCGTCTCCCGGCTCTCCTCAGAGATGACCTTCTCCGGACAGAGGTAGCTGCAGGCACCACATCCATGACAGAGCTGGGGGAAAGTCAGCACATGATTGCCCAACACGGCGATCGCGTTAAAGGCGCACACTTCGGCACACCTGCCACAGTAGGTGCACTTGTCTTCGTCTACCTTGGGAACCAGAATGGATACGGCTTCGCTGCGGGTGATTGTCGGCTTTAATAAAACATGAGCATTGGGTTCCTCTACATCACAATCAAGAAGCTGTACCTTGTATTTATCTTTCAGGGAAAGGGCAAGACTCGTCGCAACCAAAGTCTTGCCCGTTCCTCCTTTACCACTGGCAACAGATATTATCATCTTATCCTCTTGCCATCTTCGTCCCACATTTGGGACAGCTCAGGTTGTAGCAGGGTGTGCCCACCTGATGAGGCATTCTTGCCCCGCAGTTGGGGCAGACACAGTCCCCGCCGGGGCCGGCTCCGGGACTTGTACCTCTCATCCTGCCGGCACCCTTGCTTCCTCTAGCAGCGCCTCTGCCTGTACCCGGACCGCTCCCCCAGGGAGGTCCCGTACCATCTCCTCTAGGCATAGTTACACCTCCGGTATCTGTCTTTATTTTCTCTTCTTATCCAGATCATCAATACGCCGTTGAATGTCGTTTAGCTGCTGTGCCATTGCCTGTGACTGCGCTTTAAGCGCCTCAAGCTCCTGCTCTGGGCTTTGCGGCTGGGGCGTCGGGCCTGTGGGTGGGGTCATACCAAATCCCATACCCATTCCTCCACCCATGCCTCTCCCCATACCGCGGCCCATTCCCATGCCTCTGCCCATACCAAAGCCACCTCCCATCCCAGGCATGCCGCCCATACCAAAGTGGTCGGGCACATTGGGCTGAGCGCTTGCCTGGAACTTCCCTGACCGATAGCCCTCGATAGCATCCTTTACACTCCCGGATACTCCGGTTATGACCTGAATGCCAGCAGAGGACAACACCTGATAGGCATTGGGGCCGCAGTTGCCGGTCAGAACTGCCTGCACGCCCTTATCAGCAATCGCCTGACCGGCTGAGATACCGGCTCCGCCGGCGGCCATGGCGCTGGAGTTGTCTACTGCCTCGAACTCCATCGTTTCCGGGTCGGCAATGATGAAATACTGGCAACGCCCGAAGCGGGGGTCGACCTCAGCATCTAGGCTAGGGCCGGTGGCTGAAATAGCAATCTTCATAGTACCTCCTTATTCCTTCTCAGTAGACAGTTGGCCTATTCTGGCTTCCAGCTCCTTGAGTTGCCCCCTCAGTGCCTCAGCTTCGTTCTTCAGGAAGTCGATTTCCTGCTCAGGGCTCATCTGTGGAGCAAATGGCGTGACACCTGGAGAGAACGGTCCAGGCCCGTAATAAGGGTAAGCATACCCAGTCCAGCGGGGAAAACCGTACGTGCGTTGAGCCGCTCCTATTCCCCAGGGGCTGCAAAAGCCTCTACCACCTCCTGTCATTGGCCCCATTCCCATAGGGCCAGTACCATCAAATCCTGGCATAGTGCACCTCCTTTATCTCGAATAATTTTGCATGCGTGTTACTCCTCAGCCTCTAGGTCGCGCATCCGGGAGTCAATCTGTTCCAGCTGCCCCTTTATTGCCTCCGCCTGCTCCTTCAGGTAGCCGAGCTCCTCCTCCCTGGTCATTGAACCGGCAGGGGGCCCATATCCGTAAGTGGGCGGCGTTCCGTAGGAAGGAGTCTGTGGGTATGGCCAGGGTGCAGGTGCTCCAGCGGCGTTCAAGAAGTAGCCGCACCGCGGCAGTCCACCTCTACCTATCCCCACATAAGGCCAGGGGGGTGAGGCACCACGGAAGCCGAAGCCCATGCCTCTGCCAAAGCCACGGCCAAAGCCCCTTCCTCGTCCAAATCCATTAGGCATTTTTCACCTCCTGTTTCTTTAACTCTTCAAGTCGCTTCCTTATGCTTTCCAGCTCACGCTCAAGTATTCCTGCCTGCTCTTCCAGCATGGCTGTTTCCTCTTCCTTGGGTATGGGCACCCAGGGCCAGGCATAAGGTGGAATCCACCAGTGCCTGTGCCAGCCCCACCCCCAGGGATGCCAGTATCCATACCAGGGCCACATATCTCTCACCTCCTTAGAGAGCTTATTTAGCTTTTACCACCAGGGGTAGTAGTAGGATGCATACCGGCGCCAGCCGAACCCACGGCCTCTGCCTCGCCCCCAGCCTCTCCAGCCACCCCGCCAGCCCCAGGCGGGGTAAGGAAGACCGGTGTACGGATAGCCATACACATAGCCCCAGCCAGCAGGTCCCATTCCAAACGGCATATCGCTCACCTCCTCTCCCACAAGTAGTCAACTTCGGTTACTGCGTGTTTCTCAAGAAGCTCATGGATAAACGTACGGATAACTGTAGGCAGGATAGCCTCTACCGCGGTAGGGGTAGCCATACCCCGGGTAGGGAACCGGCGGTCGGTAAGCATAGGGGTATCCGTAACCCCTTCTCCAGCCAAAGCCAAACCACCGTCTCCCCGGTGTCGGGCTGGCAAAACCGGGTCGGCCAAAACCAGCACAGTAGCCAGCACCCCTCCCGGTCATCGGCCCCATTCCTCTAGGCCCAGTTCCATCTCCGAATGGCATTTACCTCACCTCCTCTTGGCCAGATATTTTCTATTTTCAGCAGCACTAACGGTCAGGTGCTTCTGACACTCCGGGCAATAGCCAGAAAGATGCACCTCAGCATCGGTCACCTTGAACCCTTCCTCTTTGCTTATTGTGGACTTAAGCCTCTCTGTTGACGGGCACTTAAACTCAAATACCCGACCACAGCCCAGACATACCAGGTGATGATGATTAGCCTGTGGAGCAGGTTCATAATATCGTCGACTGCCAAACTGGTGCTCCTCAACTAAGCCCATCTCTTTGAACAGTTGCAGATTACGGTATACCGTGGACAAGCTGATGCTGGGTGACCTCTGGCGAGCCTGCTGGTATATCTTATCAGCGTCCAGGTGCTCGTCAGCGTGTTGGAGAATTTGCCGTATTAGTTCACGCTGCTCCGTGCTGCGACAGCTTAATTTTCTGTCTACATCGTTTCCCGCTTGCATCATTCACTCCCCGCTCAAGCTAGTCCACTCTATCTATATTCCTCCAGGCTTTCATATTGTCCCGGGAATGTCAGGAATATTACTTGCCAAAGCCTCCAATTCCCACTTAGCCACCTGCTCCTGATTGGTTAGCGATACTAAAGCCTTGCCCAGCTTCTCCTGTAACAACGCCCGCAGGTCGCCAGGATTAGCCGAAAGCATACTGCCCGAAGATACTGTCCTCAACAATGCCTGGTAAGCGTCGACCAGGCTACCCACTACAGACTCAGAGAATTCAAGTAGCTCATTCCAGGACGAGTGCAGCCCTCTGGCTCGCATTTGAGTTGCCACCTGCTCCAGATCTTTCTGTGTCATCATTTCTCCTTTCTGCCCCTTAGCATGGTGAGCTGGCGAATTCCTTTAATCTGCCGGTAGGTGGCTCCCTCACTCACGCAACAGAGCGCTAAGTCCAGGTCAATCACCTTCGTGCCTGATATGGCATCAATACCATAATCAAAAAGAACGGGAGACAAGGGAGCGGTATCCCCAAGTACCACCACATAAGCTTTAGGATTGCATAACTCCAGCAGTTGCTCGATGGTATGGTTAGTAAAGGCAGTGCCGGTGATACCTGCGACATCAGCCTGAGGGATGAAATCCCCCGCTTCAGCGTCAGTGAAATCTCCTTCCCTTGGGTTTTTCTCAATCACCCAGAGTTGTTTCACCACCTCACGGAGCTTAGGTATAAAGGGGAAATGACCCACGATGGCCACCCTCTTGCCCTTTCCTTTCTCAGCAATGAGATCTCGGGCATTGAGGCTTCGGCAGCTCTCCTCATCAATGTCGAGAGGTGAATTAATAGTAGCCATGCCGATAGCTGCGTCGAGTATACCCTCTGAGTAAGCCATTCGGGCCAGTTCTAATGCGCTCTTGTTTAACAGGAGGCCTGGCTCCCTTACCGATGGCTGCTCTTGCCGGAGGGCATCACGCGGGAGTGTTGCCGCTAGGCCACAGTTTCGCGTCAGCACCGCGGTATGGAAAAGGCCTTGACGTACATCTCTTACGCTTGCTTCTGTATTCAATGTTGAAAGCAGTTCTTCAATAATTCTCATCACTGCTCCAGGTGCTTCTTCTCCAGTTCTCTTACCAGCCACGCCCTCTTCGGTGACGCTTCCTCCAACCACCTCTACCCCAGCCCATCCCGGGTGGCAAAAGAGGCATGATACTCGGCGTGTCACACTTAGGGCATAAATCAGGCGGTGCAGATATCATCGTTTCAAATGGTACTTCCCACTCATGACCACTTATGCATCTGAAGCGGCGCACCGCCATCTCAAAATTGCCGCCCTCAATACGTATTGCCTTACCATTAAGCAGGGCATCGGCTATCTTCTGTCGGGCTGAATCCAGTATGCGGGAGAAGGTGGTCCTTGAGATATTCATCTTCTGGGCGCACTCCTCTTGTTCTAGCCCCTCAAGATCCTTAAGCCGAACTGCCTCCGCTTCTTCAACAAGAAGTTTGACTTCGTTAAGAATAGCCATTGGTATCCCCGCAGGCTTGAAATAGGTTATAGGCGGTATGAAGTTGACTTTCCGCCACAACTGCCGTCTTCCCATAGTTCTCCGCCTTCCATAGTTATGGGCTTACGTCCTTAACTGGAGCATTTTGCACTTATGCCCATAATTAGAATACACCCTACCTCCTGATTTGTCAAGCCTCTCTTTTGGTTGAGATGCTCTACAGCATCACTAAACTGCTGTACATGGCAAACGCTTTCCCGGGTTATAGCTAAAGCATCAACGCACAAGAGTTCTGCTGTACTATCTACCAGGTACTAGTCTACCCTGCCATTCGAACTCTCCGACTGAAGATACTTCTTGAGCTCTTTCTGAAGTGCTTCCAAGTCCTTGTATGAAAGGTCCCTGGTCAGGGAGCCAAAGTCATCCGGCACCCAGATCACAGGCCTGCCGTCCCGGTAAATCACCGTTCCCGGTGTGCCATACAGTATCTCCCGGCGGCGTTCTATCTTTGGCTCAAATGGACTAGGGTCAAACGACATCTTCGCTCTTCCCCTCGCTATTCGACGTCTCAAAGCCACCGAGGAAGTCACGGACTGCCTTCTCAAATGCCTCCGGATTATCCCCCGGCACGCTGTGGCTGGCATGCTCAATGTGAACCAGTGAGCCAGAAGCCAGACTGCGAGCTACTACATCGGCTACCTCAGGGGTCAGCATATCGCTGTCTATACCATGAACCAGAAGGGCAGGGCAGATGACCTGATTGAGGTACTCCCACAGCCATTGTGGCGAGCGTAGCTCAGTGCTTCGGAGAGCTTTATCATACTTGAAGACGAGCCTGTCTTTTTCATCCCGCTTCAGGGCATACTTCGCCTGATGCCGGATAAAATCATCTGACTGACGCGGTTCGATTCTTTTCATGTAGGCAATCGCCTCCTCTTCCGAGCCGAAGGCTTCAGGCTCACCGGCGCGCTCTCTTTCCATCCGCTCTGTACCAGCCCTGCCAATCTCAGGGCCGATGTCTACAACTACCAAGGCGCTCACCTGCTCTGGATGACGGGAGGTATAGATTATGGCGTTGATGCCGCCCATTGAGTGGCCGATAAGAACGAAGTTGTCCAGCCCCACGCCATCAACAAAGGCTTCAAGGTCGAGGACATAGTCTCTCGGACCATAGCTCTCCGCCCAGCTGCTATCGCCATGCCCCCGCTGGTCGAGTGCCAGAATATGGTAATCGTCTTTCATACTGTCGGCAAAGAAGTCCCAGTGGTGGGCGTTGCCACAGAGACCATGCAGGAGCACCATAGGTACCGTGGCCGGGCTACCCCAGGCCAGATAGTGAAGGCTAAGCCCACTAATGCTTATATATTTATTCTGAGGCAGCGACATGCTTGCGATGCCTACCTCTCATTTTATAGCTCGAGCTCGCGCCCGGCTCCGCACGGTACGTACTGCTCACGGAACAGGAACCTTAGTTCTGACTTGTGCTGGCTACAGTGGCAGGGACATATCAGAGAAAGGCCCCGCAGCCGGTCAAAATCACGAAAGCCGTGGAGTCCTCCAATAATCCCATAAACCTCGCCGTGGAGAGATGCGGCATCAAGGATCGTCCCGACCCCTGGGTGTGAACAGCCTGCAACCACTACTATACCCTTGCCAGTTTTGAGTACCAGCGACTGCTCCATGCCTTTCAGCTCACCGGTGGAGAAAATGTCTTCTGAAATCTGCAGAGGCTTGCTGACTAAAATTAGTTTTCTTCCTGCAATTCCTGCTGCGCTGGAAGCTGGAACATAAATCTCAGCATGCCTATTTATCGCCAGAATATCCGAAAGACCTCCGGTGTGGTCGCCATGAGCATGGGAGATAACAATTATTCCCATTCGCCCTGGGGCAATACCAAGCTTTCTCATGTTATGCAGCAGGGTAGCGCCATCAGCACCCGTATCGAAGAGAAGCTGTGGCGTATCCTTAGTTTCTATTAAGCATGAAAACCCCCAGCCCGTTTTCAGTCCTTTTCTCGCCAGGTAATTGTCATAGACCACGGTAATCTTCATTCACTTAGTGCCAGCCTAACTGCAGCCTTAGCATGGAGTCGGGTCGTATCGAATAGCGGGACAGGTACATCGCTGGGGCGAATAAGTAGCGGCAGTTCCGTACACCCGAGAATGATTCCCTCAGCACCCCGCCTTGTAAGCGCCTCGGTGATTCTGAGGCAGGCTTGGCGAGAAGCTCGCCTTATTTTGCCCAGGCAGAGTTCCTTGTAGATTATCCAGTGAACCATGTCTCGCTCCGCTTGTTCGGGTATAAGCACATCAATGCCGAAGCCCTTTTGCAGCCTCTCTCGATAGAATGGCTCTTCCATGACGAACCTTGTCCCCAGCAATCCTACCTTGTGTAGCCCGTATCCGGTGATGGCACTGCCAGCTACATCAGCGATATGAAGTATCGGTAATCCGCTTCTTTCGGCAACGAGATCCGCTACTTTGTGCATAGTGTTGGTGCAAATTACTAAGAAATCAGCACCAGCCTCTTTCAATGCTATACCTGCCCTGGTCAGGATATTGGCCGTGACCTCCCAGTCTACCTCCCGTTGAGCCCGCTCTATCTCGGCAAAGTCCAAGCTGTACAGCACTATCTGAGCCGAATGAAGACCACCCAGCCTACGAGCAACCAGCTCGTTGATAACCCGGTAGTACTCCAGGGTGGAGTTCCAGCTCATGCCTCCGATTAATCCAATCACTTTCATAGCAAACTCTACCTTGACCGGTCTACAAACTACGGGATGGTTATCTTTTTACCTACTCCATTATCGATATAGTCGTCCCCGTATCGTTCTCCAAACAGCCGGCGCGTCTCGTCCCCACTACAGTGGCACGGAGCTACCTTTCTCACACTTAACCTACGAAATTCCGTGATCACTGATTCAACCTCAGAGGTAGATGCACTGCCCAGGTGAAAGCCACCCATTACCAGGTATACCCTGTCTTCTCGGGCTACAACCCTAGCTTCACGGACGATATTTACTACGCCGGGATGGGCACAACCGGTTATTATCACTAAACCTTTGCTGGTTGTTACAATCAATGACTGCTCTTTTGTCCCATTACCGAGTTCGCCGGTCGTGTACGCACCTGTGAAGAGCTCTTTAGCTTCAGACACTTCATCAACCTGTGCCCCCAGCAACCTGACTCCCTCCTTGAAGGTCTGGGGAAATGACTGAGGCAAGTAAACGATAACATCGCTGTTCTCTTCTAAGAAGCCGCTGAGCCCTCCGATATGGTCGCCGTGTATGTGTGATAACACGACTGCATTAACCCTTCTCGGGCCAATGTTGAGCTTTTTCATGTTGCTGAGCAATGTGGCACTATCACCGCCAGTATCGAACAAGATAGTCTTTTGCAACCCTTCTATCAGACAGGAGAATCCCCACTTCGTTTCTAGACGCTGGTCATACTCGTTGTTGTCGTACACGATAGTGAGTGTTAACTCGATCTTGGCCTTCGGAGCAGGCTCGGCCGAAGGCGCTTCAGGTAGCGCGCAAGAAGACGAGAGGAGAAGTACTGCCGCCAAAAGAACTGCACATCCCCTCTTCATTGCTAACCTCACTACCAAACGCTATTCTTACCTTTTTGTGAAAATCAAAACCTTACCTTTTTCGAGGTTCTTGTTGTCATGAATAAAGGTCCCCGAGTATTCGCTTTCGAGACAAAAATTGGCGTTCTCGATTTCATTTTTGGCCTCCGATTCCATATGCTTGGGATATACTAGGATACGGGCCTTTGCTTTCGAAATCCTGTGAACTTCATCGAGCACCTTCCTTCTGTCGTCCACTTCTGGGAAATAGTAGGGATGGAGAACATCAAAAAGAAGCACTACATCAACGGAATTATCGGCCAGGTTGACTTTGTACTCTCCGCTGGTATCGATCCTCGTTATGTTCTTGAGTCCTGCTGATCCAGCCTTGTGCATTGACTCATTTAAGACCTCGCTGTCTTTATCCAGGGCGTAAACCTTTCCTTTGTCCCCAACTATCTTCGCAACTGGTATCGTATATGTGCCGGAGCCACAGCCGAAATCCAGCACTACCTGGCCCGCTTTAATACCTATGCTTTTCAGTAGTTCAAGAACACGCCTTTCTAAGTCCATTCTCTCTGATTGCTTATAGAAGTCCCACTCTCCCAGCTACCCCACCTACCGCGGGATATCCTGTGCAAGAGATAGTCCCACAGGTTTCCTGCTAGGTTGCCCACCCGTACCATCCGTAACAGTAGATTTATGAGCCTCACCTTTTCCGAGCCGTACACATCCTCAAGCCTCCGGATGGCTTCGGTATCGGGATTCCCATTGGACTCCGCCCAGTGCTGAGCATAAAGTAGTGCCACCGCCTCCTCTGGAGGACACATCTCCAGGCTCCCAGAAAGGAGCGCAGCAGCTTCCTCATGGTCAAGCCCGCTTTTCAAGGCACGTCTGGTGTGGAGGTATGAACAGTAGCGGCAGGCATAAACTGCGGTGACCGCCAGCATAAGCCTCTCTCTGAACGTTGGTGAGATGAGCCCACACGAGTTCACCCTCCTGATACCCCACATGTTGCGGGCAAGCCACAGGACATCGCTCACGAATTCTTTTCCACTGGTGTAAAAACGCTTGTTAAACTTCACAGACTTCCCTAGGTGAGCGTCACCGCTGTTCACTATGACCAGTAGGTTTTTGACCTCTGGCATTGTTGAATTTCCTCCTTCCTTTCTAATTGATATGCTGTTGGGAGTGGCACCCCCGCAACCAAGTCCAAGTTTAGCAAGGACTATATCAAGCCAGCGAGCTCCCAGCTACTGGACGCCCTGACAAGTTCCAGAAATGTGCCGTGGGTCAGCCGGGCCTCTAAAAAGGATTGCCTTCCTACTCCATCGATGGTAGTCCACAGGTACCCGTGCTGCAGGTAGGGCAGCTTATTCCCGAAGGCTCAGATGCGCCTGAGGCTGGGCTATAGAATAAGGAAAATAGCCGCCTCGGATTCTGAGCATTGCACTTAGGGCAATGTAACCTAGAGCCGTCTTCTCCTATCGACTGGCGAACTTCAAACTTCTCTCCACACTGGGTGCACTCGTATTCATAGATTGGCATGGCTCTTTTACCCCTCCTTTCCGCCTTCCGGACTCCATGGTTCGGCTAATGGCTTATGAGTGAACCGATCGCACTCTTTGAGACTGTTGCCCATTTTTTCCTCACTTCTTCTTGGCTTCTTTTCATGCTTTGCCTCCCAAGCTATTCCGTTCAGGCTGTCCATTTTTACGCAGCTAGAAGGCGACATCGATGCCACTCACACTCAATTCTTGGTCAGTAACCGTCCTCAGCGGAGGAAGTTGGCTTACATCCATTCCTGGGTCATACTTAAAGATGCGACCCAGTTTCTTGCTGAGCAGGAATATCAGGCGGGAAAGAGGGAGTTCCATCGTACATGCATCCTGGCACTGTCCGCAATTGACACAGGAATCCATAACATGGGTAATTCTCACCATAGGGAACATAATGTCCGGGGGAATTTCGCCCGGTGGCACAAAGCCCCTGTCTGCCTCCAGAAAGCAGTCTTTGCAGTAGCATATGGGACAGGCATCCCGGCAGCCATAACACTTGATACAGCGGCTGAACCAGCCAAACCAGTAGTTGAACCTCTCATCGGCGGTCATTTGCTCAAGGCTGGTAAAATCCTTCTCCTGCCACTGCCGTGCCAGTTCTCTTGCCGCCTCATCCTGCCTCCTTCTGGTATCTATGGCATCGGCGTTTGGTTTTTCCGCTTTAATAATGCCAGCGTCAATGGCCACCTCGATAAATTGCGACCCCTTCTCAGAGCATACTTCAATAAAGGTTGTATTTCTATCTGTAGTTCCCCACTTGCCGCAGGCTATGTCAGCCATAATCGGAATGCTGGTCTCGCACCGGCGGCAGTTCTCGCGCCTGCCATATCCCTTCTCTTCCAATTCAGCCAGGTCTTTCTTCTTCTCACTCCCATCCTTTAACCTGACCATGAATTCATTGTCTTCGATATCTTCGCTGACAACATCGGAAGGATCTACTTCAAATTCCTCCTTCATCATGCTCTTGGCTTTCGCCGAGGGTAGGGTACCGGTGCAGTTAAGCCCGATCAGGAGCAGATTGTCCAGGTTAATTTGATTTCTCTTGGCAAGCTCAATAATTGCCTTGGCGTCACAGGGCTTGACGGCAATGGCTATTCTCAAGCCAGAAGCACCATCCAGATATTCCTTAAGGAAGCGTGCGATGTTAGGTGAAGTGCAATGCAGTGCTCCTGCTGTCTTCGCTATCTCTTTTGGGTTATTGACCAGTACAGGTACGCCATCATACCTGTTGCCATCTCTTGCCCTGACTGCAACAACGGCGTCCACTCTGCCACTCTCCAGAGCATGTTTTAGCAGCGACGTGACCACCCCGCCATGCTCGCCCTTTTCCAGTATCTCATTATCTGAGGAGCGGGCAATATACATGTCTCCCTTCATCGTTTTACCTCCATCTTAACAGCGCATACCTTGGTTTCAGCACACTTGGCACTGGGGTCTAAGGCTGAGATTGTCAGCACATTGGCACGGGAATCAGGAAAGTGAATGGGTACAAACAATAGCCCAGGCGGCACTTCACCAGTTACCCTGGCTTTGACCTCAATGCTCCCCCGCCTTGACTCCAGAGCAACCATATCTCTGTCCTTCACCCCTGCCCTGGCGGCATCCTCAGGATTGACCTCAACGAAGCCCTCGGAAATCTCGTCATTCAACTTCGGCGTTCTCCGTGTCATTGTCCCGGTGTGGTAATGGAATATGCTTCGGCCTGTGGTCAATATGTAAGGATATTGTTCGTCAGGTAGCTCAGCCGGGGGTTTAAATTCCACTGCCTGGAAGTGTCCTAAACCATCAGGAGTACCAAATTTCTCTAAAAACATCGTGGGCGTACCCGGATGATCTTCTGAAGGGCAAGGCCAGTGAATCCCTCCCACTGTCTTGCTCAGCCGCTCGTAGGTTAGCCCCTTATACTGAGGAACGCAGCTTCTTATCTCCTCAAATATATCCCCTGATGAGGTGAAGTTGAATTTGTTCTTATAGCCCATCCTCTCGGCTAACTGACATATAATCCACCAGTCGGGCTTGGCTTCACCGGGTGGGTCAACAACCTTGTTTATCTTTTGCACTCGTCTATCTATCCAGGTATGGGTAGCCTCCCTCTCCACCCAGGTAGCTGCCGGCAGCACCACATGGGCAAGCTTGCTTATCTCAGTGGGAAATATGTCCTGAACCACCAAGAATTCAGCCTTCTCCAAAGCTTTCCTAACGTTATTAACATCAGGTACTGCCATCATCGGGTCACCCCCGACCACGTAGAGGTATCGACACTTATACAGCATATCTATATAGGTAATGCCTGGCTTGGTGGGCAAGTTGCTCACCCCCCACGCCTGCTCAAAGAACTTTGCTGACTCCTCACTCACACGCTTGAATCCGGGATAGAAAACACATAGGCAGCCCATGTCTCCGCTGCCCTCGCCATTTATCTGCCCCCTCATTGAGTTCACCCCACTCCCTGGCTTACCGGCATGCCCGCAGAGAAGAGCCAAGTTGGCGTGATTCCGGACGTTGTCAGTGCCAACATAGTGCTGAGACATACCCTGGTCATAGAGGATGCAACCCCTCTCTGCCTTGGCGTAGGTGATTGCCGCTTCTCTAATCTTTTCCAATGGGACCCCGGTAATCTCTTCTGCCTCCTTTAGGTCTACCTTGGACAGAAAATCGCGCAACTCATCAATCCCAGCCGTTCTTGAGGCAATAAACTCCTTATCCTCCAGCCCCTCGGCCAGGATAATGCTCATCATAGCGTTGAGAAGAGCAGCGTCTGTGCCCGACCTTAGTTGCAGGTGAATATTAGCCAGATGCTGTGCCGTAGCTGTCTTCCTGGGGTCGGTATAAATAACCTTAGCACCGTTGGCCTTGGCTCTGAATACCCTGCGGGCTATCATGGGGAATGTCTCCATGAGATTAACCCCGGCAAGGAAGAAACAGTCAGCAAGCTCAATTTCGGGCTGAGAGGTCTGCATTGCCCCTGAACCCATGGCAGGGATCAGGGCAGCCGCCGCAGGGGAATGGCACAATCTGCCACAGTATTCTACATTATTGGTGCCCATTACAACTCGGGTAAATTTCTGCATTACATAGGCATCCTCATTACTGTTCCTACACGAGGCGATAAAGCCAAAGTTCTCCGGAGTAGCTTCCTTTAGCTTAGATGAAACAAGGTCGAGGGCTTCATCCCAGGACGTTTCAGTAAGATTGCCGTTTTTCCTTACCAGTGGCATCTTCAGCCTGTCCTCGCTGTAAAGGAAGTGATAGGCATTCTTACCCTTAGGGCAGTTTGCCCCTTCATTTATCGGATGCTCCTTCCACGGCTCCTGTCCAATGATTTTGCCGTCTTTGACAACGAGGTACATGCCGCAACCACAGCTGCAATAAGGACATATTGTGGACACATACTCAATACCCATTTCGCCTCCCATTCAGTGGACTTGGTCCAAGTTCCTTTATAGCCCGCGTAAAGCTCGTGACTATCTCGGCGACCTTCGGCCCCTCAGAAGCCGAGATCCATTCCAGTCTAAGCCTTTCACCGCCGACTCCTATGGTCTCAAAGAAAGGTTTAAGCCCGGTCACCCTTCTCCTAGCATTTAAATTGCCTTTTTGATAGTGGCAGTCCCCGGGATGGCAGCCGCAAACGAGGACTCCGTCAGCACCGGCAGCGAACGCCTTCGAAATCAGCCTTTCATCGACCCTGCCGGAGCACATTATCCTTATTAGTCTGACATTGGGCGGCATCTTTATCCGTGATACCCCCGCTAGATCAGCTCCGGCATAAGAGCACCAGTTACAAAAGAAGCCGACTATCTTTGGCTCAAATTCGTTCATTCTGCCTCCTTTCTGCGTGTTTGACTGACACCAGGCCGTAATTCGTGGTAAAATGTGTTGAGTTGTGCAGTAAGTGTTTGCCAGAGACATTATACCCTACGGGGTATGGTAATATCAAGACCAGATTCTGTGGAGGATAAGTCAGTGGAGATAGAAGAAAAGACAGAAGTCTCCAAAGATATGTTGTTGAAGCGGCTAAAGAGGGTCGAGGGTCAGATTCGCGGCATCCAGAAAATGATTGCTGAAGATCGTGATTGTGTGAGCATAGTGATGCAACTGGCGGCGGTACGTTCTGGCATCGAGGGCGTGGGAGCTCTGGTATTAAATAATTGTATGAAGCTTTGCTTTTATAAAGGTCCCGATGCGGCCACAGATATCGACTCTCTAGCAAGAGCAGTGGCAATCTGGGGGCGGGTAAGGGGTGGCGAGGGTAGGTAAAGACCAAGCGAGCCTATGGCTGCTACCACTCGTGTCTCCAGTGCAAACCTCTCGGGTGCAAAGAAGAGATGTCCAGAATAGCGGCAATCGCTGCTCTTAACGGGAAGACTCTAAAAGATCGGATGCTCACTGTTGATGCAGCTCGGCCTCGCTCTGATGACAGAGGCGGCGGATTTTATGGCGGCAGGAGACGCAGTGGATTTGGTGGAGGCGGCCGTAGAACATACTAAACTTCCTCTTCATTTAATTCTACTTAAAACACAGAAGATATATTAATGACTTCGAAGAGCTATTATGCTAGACGTTAATGACAAACGTTGGGCGAAGCCTAGTTCGCTGCCTGCCAAAGAAGGGTGGCTAATATGAATATCTATGTGGGCAACTTATCTCTGGATGTGACTGAGGAGGAGCTAGGACGAGAATTCATGGCTTTCGGCGAAGTGACAGCTGTAACCATTTTGAACGATAAGTATATTGCTAGTGGTCAATCTAGGGGCTATGGATTTGTTGAAATGCCGTCACAGTCTGAAGGTCAAGTTTCAATTACCGCCCTCAATGGGAAAATACTTAGGCATAGGACGATTGATGTTATTCAAGCCCTCCCTCTTTCTGACGACCGTGGCAATGGCTCCTATAGTCACAAGAGAGGGGGTAGGTACAGTAGGAATGTAAGACAGAGAAGAAGCTAAACCTTTCGTCATGATTTCTATGCCTGAGACGTATAACAATCAGATTTCCTAATTGATGTCAAGCTCTAATTAGCTATTGATTGTAAATCCCCAGCGCAGTACACTGTTTTTGGGGGAGGTATGAGTAGTCCAGACTGAGGAGCTTTCGCTGCCTCGCGCGTTCTGCGA
>Ga0209986_10000746_pt1 | contig 32101 bp, 38 predicted proteins | sample BlataG_FD_183168 | JGI IMG/M metagenome (GOLD analysis project Ga0209986, IMG submission 183168) | Deep subsurface microbial communities from Black Sea to uncover new lineages of life (NeLLi) - Black_00105 metaG (SPAdes) (version 2) | ecosystem: Environmental > Aquatic > Marine > Oceanic >...
CATACACCCATCATCATACATACACCCATCATCATACATACACCCATCATCATACATACACCCATCATCATACATACACCCATCATCATGCATCCGTTTTCTTCTTCCTCGTCTTTTTCTTGAGCAAAAGTGCCGAATGAATATGGGGTACCACACCGCCACTTACGATATAATCGCCAAGGAAATGATCCAATTCGTCATCTCGTTGAAGTGCAAGAGCCAGATGACGTGTGGTAATACGCATCTTCTTATCGTCCTTAGCTACATGACCGGCGAGTTCAAGTATATCTGCAGTAATATATTCAAGAACAGCAGCCATATATACGGGCGCATCCTCAGACAACCGTGTATCTCGTCCACACATTGCAGGTCTTATCCAGGTATTTTCAATCCTACCCACAGGAAAAATTAATTTTGCGCGTTCACTTCGAGTAGTTGTTGTATCTGATTTTCCTTGAGATGAAGAGACGCTAGTATTATACTCAGTTACAGCTCTAGTTCCCTCTTGGTGCACATGTTTTGCCAATTCCTTTCCCAAAACAATGTCAGTCGTAATTCCAAGATGTTTGGCAGAAATGGTTTTCTTATCGGATTGTGCGTTCAAATAATTCACTGCATCCATAATCTTCTGAAAACTAGCTTTAATCAGATTGTTTACTTCCATTTTTGCTTCGCTGGTCATTCCAAGTTCGGGGTAAAGATGTTTTAATACACGCTCAATGTACGTGTCAAACTTATCATACTTTCTTTTACTCATGACCATTTTTTTGATTAGCTATAGCTAGATTAAAAACTTAATTTTATTAACACTTCATCCCTAACTATAAAATGGCAAGTCCAGAAGGCATCGAAAGTATTACTAACCCAGATATTACCCGTTTAGCTAGGAAAGGTGGTGCGAAAATTATCGCCGAAAACGTTTATGATTTTGCGAGGGAAATCATGAGAGATTATGTGGGGGAACTGATCCGTGGCAGTGTAGCTTCTATGCGCTATAGTGGAAAAAAGACGTTAAAACCTGCAGATCTGGATACAGCTCTGACGCTCAACCATAAAGTTTTGCTTGCTGGGGTTGGTCCAAGTTTGGATACATGCAGAAGTTATAAACCAACACAAGGAAAATCACGATCTGGACAAAATGCCCTACGCGAAATTGGGTATTACCAGAAGCACAGCGATTGTCTTGTGGTGCGGAAGTTGCCTTTTGATCGCTTACTCCGAGAAGTGTCCCAACAATATGAAGATATCAAGCAGATTAGTAAGGACTTTGTTCTTCTGTCTCAACTCGTAACTGAAAGTTTTCTTGTGAACATCTTCAAGGATGCTGTCTTAACTGCGATTCATTCGGGTCGACAAAAGATTACAGATAACGATATCAAACTTGTTCTTACTATCCGAAGAGTCCCGTATTAACTTCTAAACAGAAAACACCTTAAAGAAAAAGTTGTGTTAAATAACACGAATTAAATCAAAACTGATTTAAAAAAAATATGTATATATTATATACGAAGTCTTCTTGCAGCAATTTAATTCTTAAACGTTTTGCAACTAGAATAAATGAAGACTGAATTGGCCTTGTAGCTTAGTTGGTATAGCGTCGGTCTTGTAATCAAAATCTAATAGATAAGTTTTAAACAAGCGAACCGAAGGTCAGGGGTTCAAATCCCTTCGAGGCCTTATCATTATTAATCATCATTTAATCATATCAATACCAGGACGTATTAACCAGGAGGTCCGAGTTTCGATCCCTCTCAGGGGCGTATTTTGGGGTTATAGCTCAATTGGCAGAGCATGCGACTGCAGATCGTAAGGTTCCTAGTTCGAGTCTGGGTGTCCCCTTTGTTATTAGATCCTATTCACTGTGGTGTAATGGTATCATTCCTGCCTTCCAAGCATGCGTTCCGGGTTCGATTCCCGGCAGTGAAATCATAGTGTAACATAAATTGAGATTTACGAGATTTAGTAATTTCAAAATAGTTCTCTAATGGATGACGAAGAACATTAAAACTATTTACTGAATTGTTGAAATATTAAACGCAACAATCGCCCGGCAGTAAATATTTAGTTAAGAACAAAATATATGTTAGAATTATATATTTTGTGAGTAAGATAATTATCTACCAAAGTTATCTGTAAAAGCGCTGATATACTCGCATTCTGTGTTTACTATCGTAATGCCAGCAATCTATTTGATCTGAATACTTACTCTCCGCACAATACTTATTAAGCATTGTCTTTTCCTTCCTTTCATTATTATAGTAAATTTCCTCGGTTTTGAGTATCCACGACCCGGTTTCCTCATAAAACGAAAACTTAAGACGGCGAGGTTCCTCATAGGCATCCCTTGCCTCTTCAACAACTTTTAGCGTCCACTTTTTGGATTTCTCTTTAAAGACCCAACCTTCTTCAACAAACGTGTCGTACATGTTTTTATCAAGATTCACACCAACAAGATGCTTACTTGCTTCATCTCGTGTCAAATGACATCTGACAAATGTTGATTCAAGCATCCCCACGCTCATATATGGGAGCAAAACTTCTCGAACAAAAGCAGTATAATCATCAGTATTATAATTCTTTCTATTGGAAAGAACTCTGTGCACTTTGGCTCTTGTCAAACAACAATTCTCAAAATCGTCTTCTCGTAGACCTAATCGCATATACGAGATTACTCCTGTACCATCTCGATGAACTCTAAAACGTTCTCGATTCTCATCAAAAAACTCAATATCACACCTAAAAATTGACGTCGGATACATCTATCAAACAATTTTAAAATGAAAATGAACATTTAAAAATCATTTTCCTAATATTCAAATATTGTCAAAACTACACCATGATATAGTTGGCAGTACACTGGGTGGGGAAGTAAATAACGTATGAACAACAAAATATATTTGTAATAATATATTTTCGACTATGAAATAAAAGAATGTCTCGGAAAAAAGATTTGAAAAATCTTAAAGTTGAGGATCTGAAGAATGAACTTCAGAAAAATAAATTGCCCCAAACTGGTAATAAAGATGTCCTCATAAAACGTTTGGAATTGTATCGGATGCCTAAGAAAACGCTTCAAGAGAAAGTCAAGGAAAAGAACTTGCCTATCACTGGTACTAAAGCTACTCTTGTCCGACGGTTTGAAACTGGTAGAGCTTCTCCTCCAAAGCTTCGATTGAAAGAACCTAGACGTACATCTCCCGTACGTTGTACTATAGGTAAGGGTAAGCAAAAAAGACAATATTATTTTGATCCAGATACTGGAAAACGTGTTAGTAAAGCCGAAGCAGACCGTCGCGGTAAGAAAAAGTGTCTCACTTCCGAGAAACGAGCTGAACAAAGAAAACGTAAACTTAGTGAGAGAGCATCTTCTCGAGATTTAAATGAACTTTCTAAACAGTTAGAAGAACAAATAGAAGTTGATGAGATTCTCTCGAGCCTTGGACGTCTATCTCCCAATGAAATGGGTGCCAGACTTCAGACATTAGGAGAAAAAACCCAAAAATTAAAGGACCTTAGAGACTCTGTTAAAGACATGTCGACACCAGTGGAAGATCTTAGTTTTGAAGACATGAGTGTAACCGATGTAGATGACTTGCCGCCTAATGTATCTTTGTCCTTAAGTAGAAACGAAGAACAAGTAAAGGCAGATATGCTAGAAGAAAGTGCTGAAGGTGTGGCTCTTATAAAGATTATGTACGGACCCTTTGGTTACCCGGTCCTTACAGAAATAGTGAAAGAAAATTTCGCTGAGATTCCAGATGATACTATCGACCTTTACGACATGTATCCAGTTGAAAGAGGAGAACAGTTAGCTACTGTAACTATGGAAGCTTTGAATAATAACAGACCTAACGATATGCGTCCATATCCCACTTTTACTTCTGCCAAGCCTATTCCTCCACCTGGGTGGTTTAGTAGAGCGCTTAGATTTGGGGATAAATTGGGTAAAGGTATTGTTCGTGGCTTAGGAGAATTTGCGGACGATGTACCTTTGTAAAGAGAATACAAAGATTAGCTATTATTAATAATTATAGAAATATCTTCGAGATATTTCTGATTAATATTGAAAATGGAGGTAGATTCTTATGCATTTTTCCACGGTGTTTATGATAATCAATGGCAAATCACCCTCCCTAAAAATTACTTGGGGGATTCGATTCTCACACCAACAATTTTTACAACAGATACTGTTTTGATTACACCTTTGGAAAACAAAGCTGCCGTGCTCGCATTCATACAACTTTTTCCTGAGTGTACGTTCGAGCAACAACAAGCATTCATGAAAACTGGGTTTCCACTTTTACAACTTGCAGATCTTCAAAAATGAATAATAGTAATAAAGCAAATATATATAGTTGTGGATAATGTCTTGTTTCCAGAATCACCACCTAAAATACTACGGGAAGTGTCAACGAAAAATCGGTGATGGTACGTATAGTCATGTCCATAAGTATATCACTCCCTCCAAAGAATCAGTCGCAGTAAAAGTGCACACAGATACGACTGCAACTTTCAGAGAAATAGCATTGTTGGAAGAATGTAAATCTAATCCGTATATTATCGATTTAATTGATGTCGGTTACGATTCTCGAAGGCAGAAGTTTTATCATGTGATGCCTTTAGCCAGAGGTACTATTTACGATCAACTGCAAGAGGAATTTTTTGTTGGTAAACCTCAGCGAGTAAGGAGGGCTATTTTCCAGATATTACAGGCTTTGGCCTTTTTACATACCAAAAACTATATACACCGTGATATGAAAGTGGAAAATATCTTAGTTTTCGGTGAAGATGACGATCAATTGGATTATAAGCTATGTGACTTTGGGCTGTCAAGGAAAGTCAATGTACCTGGTGACAGTTATACATCTTACATGGTCACTTTGTATTATAGACCCCCTGAAAATCTCTTAGATCAAGAAAATTATGGAAAATCTATTGATATATGGAGTTTGGGGTGCATTTTTGTTGAGCTTATTTTAGGTAATCCACCTTTCGAAAGCGATGAAAGTGAAATAGTACTTAAAAAGCAAATTGAGACCTTGGGTAATCCCTTAGCCCTCAAGACATACCCGGAATATATGCAAAACTACATGAGAACAATTCCAGTAAAGAAATTCCAAATGGGTACTAGATGGTGGGATAGCAATATTAAACGTAAAGTAATTAAGAAAGTAGGTGCAGATGCTTATGATTTGATTGAGAAAATGCTTCAATTAAATCCATCCGCACGTATTTCTGTTCGTAACTCACTTATGCATCCGTATTTTTCTACATTTTCGCCTATTTCCATTCCTTTGTTATCCATAAATATACCCTATCAGCCCATGGATTGGCGTAAAGCATTAAAATCTCGGTTGTCTTGGACAGAGAGAATGATTATAGCCTTGGATTATTACACTGTTGCTTGTGAAAATGGTTTGAGTCATAGTAATATTGCTAAAGCTTATTGTTTCTTCAATAAATTTCTCAATGCTGTTCCTCCAAGACACATTTCTTTGACTACAGCTGCTGAATATATGCATGTTATTTTCAGCATAGTAGCGAAAACGGATAGTTGTAGCACCATATCGCTCAGAACTGTACCAACACGTCAAAACTTTAAGCGAATGAAAAAATGCAGGAGACATTTCCTCCACATTTTAAAGTTTAAATTACACATGCACACTGGTTACGATTGGTTCTGGCAATCACAAAATCAGTATCATCAAAAGCTCTGGACCAATGAAGCTGATAATTGGGAGCAATTGTATGATAAGGCTCGAGCTTTATATATGATCACGCTGTTTATGTCCAATATATTTTTGGAATTCTCTCCAACAGATGTTGCTGCTGCTTGTCAAACCTTCGTTCTCATGAAATATAATTTTGATGTACCAACAACAGCCACACAAAATGCCATTCATAGCCTTATTCAATCTCATCTACATAGAACATGTTCTTTTGTCTGCCAAAATCCCAAGTTCAAGAAATATGTCATCGATATTTATAAATAAACGCATTTACGTTATCAAACGTAAATCCAGTCGGATCAGTAGACTCAATATTAATTGCCACATCCATCATACCTTGAGGTCCTGTAGGACAGATAAACCCGGTTCCATCATGACCCTACGGCAACATTTGACTTTGTAAGACTTATGCTTTTTCTTAGTTCTCACGGATGTTTAAAATCTCAACATTTTTTGTAGAATAGAGTTTAAATGGATAGATATTATGAAAATATCTATCTTTTATTGGAAAATAACAACGGAATGTTCAGGAGAATCTTCAAGCACTACTACATTATCTAACATTGTCCAGCTTTTATATAGTGGACTGTCTTCATCTGAGGATAAATTTTCGTTTGAGGGAGAATTATCAAGATAATCTTCTTGGAAAATCACATTTTTTCTATGTTGAGTTCCCCGACTTTGAAATTTGCTTTCATACCACGCTCCGATATACCCCCACCATTTCGTGAATGTACCTTGCTCAATACCATCAATAATAAAATACGAGATAAGGAACTGTATAATTTGTTCTATCAATATAGCACTTGTAATTTCCACTAGTAGCAAATGCACAATTAAATATATACATAAGACTACAGTTGAATTTCGTTTCCATATTCTATAGTTCTCCGGTGTATAACTGTTGATCAAGTATCTAGATAATGCATAAATTTCGCTCCTAAACCGGTTTACAAGGTTTCGGATCCAATTGGTCTTAAATACAAGAATCACAGATAATATCACTTGTAATAAGAAATCGATAACAGGGTGGAACTGAAATATACACGAGAAAATTAGTTTAATATGCCATCTAATTATCAAAGTGATGATTGAGGACAATATAATAGAAAATTGTCCTTTAGCATATCGTGTTTTCACTATGGATTGAAAGATTTGATCTGTATAATCAACGTATTCTAAGCCGAGATATTGCTTCCATCCCATGTAGCCACAATTTATAACTTATCAGATTAACTTTTTGAATTCATCTCTGCAATAAGTTTATCAATACGTGCTTGTATAATTTTCCGGAAATGGGATATAATCAGGCATATACTCTTCCGTGGTAGGATAATGTTCGGGCGGAGAATATATACTGTACAACGATACAGGTTCCAGACCAATATTTTCAAAATAATGCAATGTGTTATCAGGAATCATCACAATTTCATCATCTTTCAAAATAAATTCCTTGTTACCCACCCGTACAAATATTTCTCCCTTCTCCACACGGATAAACTGCGTACCTTGGTGAGTTTCTTCTGGAATACGTTCACCCGGATAGATCTTCATCACAACCAATTGCATATCCGGTGTAGTAAAAAGCACCTTCCGATAAAACAGGTTTTCAAGAGTTTCCTCTTCGATGTTGGTCTTGAAAATCTTGGTAATATTGGTACCATACATTTTTGGTTAATTACAAAAAATGAAACTACTAATATATCGCTGGTCCCACCTTGCCCTTGGGATATGGAGACATTTCAGACAGCTGCTTTGGAAGGACATCTGGAGGTGTTGAATATTCTTTCACAAAGATATGCTGAACTATATCCTTGGATAAACCATATGAGATGAATTAGGAAATGTGAAGTTCTATATAATTTGTTTTTAATTGAAGGATTAACAAGGGAAAAAATGGCAACTGCTATCTCGGAATATACAGACGATCCCAATATTATAAATGTACTATGCATTGGTGACCCGCACTTTAAGGTGAAAAATAGTAAAGAAACGGATGCCTTGGAAGAGTCACTCACAAAATTGCTAGCAGACAGGAAGCCAGACTTTATTGTGGTGTTGGGAGATGTGTTGGATCGTCATGAGATCATCAAAGAATCACCACTTTCCCGTTGTACAAGGTTGCTGAAAAAGTTGGAGGATGTTGCACCTACTTATTTGGTGGTAGGCAATCATGACCGCCCAAACAATTCAGTGTTTTTGACTAAGGAACACCCTTTCAATGCTTTTCGATATTGGAAAAATATAACTGTAGCTGATATTCCAATACAAATCCAGGTCAAAGGACAACTGTTTACATTTGTGCCTTACGTGTTTCCCGGAAGATTTGAAGAAGCTATAGACACCATGTACGGCATTCATAAGGATACGCTTGATTTTAAACGTTTATCCGCATTGGATCAGTTCTTCTGTGCGATGGTTTCGAAGTATGAGAAGGATCATCCCGAAGAAACCAAACGTTATCGTAAATTACTTGAGATTGTAGATGATTCTATAGCAAGACAAACTTATGAGCATACACCTGACTATTCCCTGGGTGATTGGAAAGATAGCACATGTATCTTTGCCCACCAAGAGTTTAAAGGGGCAAAGATGGGCGCGATCATCTCTGAAGATGGCGACCCGTGGAGTTTGGATAAACCTTTGGTCGTAAGTGGTCACATTCATAACTACGATCATTTGCAAAATAACATTATTTATACTGGTACGCCTATTCAACACGCATTTGGCGATCGTGCAGATAAAACGGTGTCATGGTTAACGTTTGGTAAGGATAAATCCTTTACTGAAGAAAGGATTGATCTTGGTATTCCTAAGAAAGTGATGCTTGCAGTGAATTATGAAGATATTGAAGACACTACATTACCTGAAAATGCTGAAGTAAAAGTTATTGTAGTAGGAAATACAAGCCAAATTAAAACTGCTGGCAAACTATCTAAAATTAAGAAATGGTTAAAACAAGGGGTAAAAGTGGCGTATAGGGATATCTCTGAAATAGATCTCGAAAAACGCGAACCTGAGATTGTGATGCGCTATGAAGATTTATTAGTGAAAACTCTTGAAGAATTGCCAGAGGAAGAAAGCAAGCCTTTGTTGTCACTTTTTAGGAGTATATGTATGGAAACAAATTAAACCCTGATTGTTAAAACAATAAATATGGATCAAGATAAAATTATAGCTAGTGCGAAAATATATATGAAGCATCAACGCGGTTGTGATACCGTTCTAATTCGTAAGTGTAATAAAACCCAATCTTGTTGTAGTCCTTTGTATGAATGTTTTGTTGTAGATGAAAAAACTCGTGAGACCTTCCGGTTAATAATGACTGTGGAATACCAAGTTATTCATTGTATGCCCGCGGTAACTCTGTGTTAAACCATACTTTATACAATGAGCTGAATGTCTTCTACTTAGTAGAGAATATCGTATAGATACTGCTTGTTTTTCAAATCGTACTTTTCTTTTTGATTTTCGTTGCCAACGTCTACGAACGGGATATGACATTGAAGGAGTCTTCAATATACCTTTTGGTTCATCTAACATCTCCGTATTTTACTTGTTTCAAGTAAAATATTTTACTATAAACTATACCGCATATTATCTTGAACACTTTCTATCTTGGATACGTTTCGCTCTCACGGCTACACCAGGATGTCGCTGACGATATTGTCGCCCACGGACAAAAGCCGAAGTTACTCCACGACAATCAACTTTACAACCTTGGGTTTCGCGAAGTGCAGCACAAATGGGAAATCCGGATTTCCCTGGGTCTTCAGGATTTGGTTCCAAGAAACACTTAGCTCCGCATTTTTCATATAATTCTCGTCTTTCCTTACCCCTTTGTGGAGCTGCTGCTGCCCAACCCCGTGTTCGAATACCTCTGCCTTCTCTGGTATGAGACAATTGTTGTTTTAATTTTTCACGTGTAGCTTTTCTTTCTTTTGGTACATCTTTGAGAGTTTGTTTTAATGGACGTCCCCGAGTAGCTCTTGCAGACTTCCTACGTGTTGTTTTACGCGTTTTTACTTTCCTTTTACGTGGGGATGTACTCCGCTTACGTTGTTTAGTCCATCTATTTCTTACTCGAGAAAACGAATTAACATCGATACCTTGGATTTTCAACCGATTGTAAGTACGTCCTCCTTTCAGAATATTTCGTCCAGTATCAGGATTTCTCAACCAAACCATTTTAATGAATAGAGAATTAATTAATCATCGTATAAAAGTACGGCTTCCTCAGGACTGTTATATAAAAATACAGATCCAACCCTTATATCGCCAGCGTAAACATGAATTTCGCTATCTTTTATTTCTTTATATGTTTTTTTCCAATCATCTGATTCTTCAGGAATATCAACAATATTTTTAAAATCATGTTGAGTTTTAATTTTCCAGAAATAGTCGTTATTACATATGTTAGCATTCATATTACTTGAAGATCTGCAGAAATTTGCTATCGTTTTGATATCTAGAAACTTTGCCATTAATACCTGCAAATCGTCAGGTAATGATTTAAATTGTGTAAACAATAATTCATCTTCTTTCTCAGAAGTAGGATATATGATTGGTATGTCATTAAATTTAATTCTTGCAGATTTCATATTTATGTTTACAATTAATAAATAAATATTTACTAGAAGCTATTGAGTTTTCTTCTAAACGATTATATATTGTTTATTGATGTATTGTCTCACGTTTTTGTTTCCTTCATGTGGAGATTCATTTTATTTACATGATTTATTCACCTACTTCTCGCAAGAAAATAAATCCGCATCAACACCTTGCCTTTTCAAACAAGTATAAGTATGACTTCCTTTCAGAATATTAATAGTTTGGAAAATTAATTTCATCATCCACCAAAAAAATTAAGGTTTTTAAAGACAAAGGAAATGTTTGGTTATCGTAATCAAGAATATAGTGAAAGATATGATAGTGATTCTGCTTGTTCTGAACGATATATAGGTGTTCCGGGAGCTATGGGACATCGAGGACCACGCGGACATAAAGGACGTATGGGACCTGCAGGTCCAGAAGGTCCACCGGGTTGTCCTGGTTTACCTGGTAAACCAGGACCTGTTGGTTTTATGGGACCACGAGGTCCGAAAGGATTAGCTGGATGCTTAGGAAGGCGAGGTCCTCCCGGACCTTGTGGACCTCCTGGTCCCCCCGGACCAACTGGTCCAAGTGATGGACCTCAAGGATGCCCCGGTATTAACGGCGTTCCAGGTGAAAGGGGAAGAAAAGGAGACCAAGGCTCTCGAGGATTCCAAGGAGATGCAGGGCTTCAGGGCTTTGATGGTATTGACGGAGTTTGTGGTATCCAGGGAGTGTCTGGTGAAGATGGTGAAGTAGGATTAGAAGGTCTACGAGGCGGCGATGGAGATCAGGGCGCTGTAGGCGCACCAGGACCAGCAGGTAATATTCCTAACAATTATACATTTTACATATTGAAACTTAATAATATCACAGGACCCCTTCCAATATTACCAGGTGTAACTGGAGCTTGTATTAATAGTATCGGAAGTCAAGGACTTTTCTACGACTCTCTTCCCATCACTGAAACTTTAACTGCGAACTTCTTCATTTCACGTCCTTCATCTACAGAACTGCAGGTAAATGTGTTTGCAAATGGATTATTTGATGAACTATATGGATTAATACCTTACTATGATCAACCTAATACTTTAATTAATGAGGGTGAACCGTCAACAGAAATCACAAGTCCTTCTACTTCGGGGAATATAATGTTCGAAGGTGTGCCTGGATGTTCATGGACACAAGGTTTGATTATTCTTGTAAAAATCAAGTGGAACATCAATCCCTCCGCTGTTCCTTAAATTATATATTATCATAAAAATTTTAAACAATTTACGTAGGGTTTAAAATTTAAGATGCCGAAGGACACAAAAGTTATCTATTTACGGGGTCCTCCCGGAAGAATGGGTTCGCCGGGTCAGATAGGACCTCTCGGGTTTATGGGACCTTGTGGTGAAGCAGGAAGTTGTGGTATGCGTGGACCGCCTGGTCCACCGGGTCCACGTGGACCGCCGGGATGTAGAGGAAATAGGGGCGCTCAGGGACCGCCAGGTCCTCCAGGATGTAGGGGACCGCCTGGTCCACCGGGTCCAGAAGGTCCTGCAGGACCCGGTCAGGGTCCGCCTGGTCCACCGGGTCCACCGGGAGCAAAAGGCATTAAAGGACCTGATGGTATTTTTGGTCCTAAAGGTAATCCAGGCGGTCGAGGTGATGTGGGTGACCAAGGTGATGTGGGTGATCAAGGACAAAGAGGTCCACGAGGTCGCCAAGGACAAAGAGGTCCAGAAGGTGATAAAGGTCTTACCGGTGAAGATGGAGCTGATGGTCCACAAGGAGATCCAGGAAAGGTGCAATTCGTATTTACATTTTTTATGGCTAAAATTACTAAAGATGAAGCTATTACTATAACTCCTAAACCCTTGGAAAATTTTGGTGATGTAGTTGAAGAATATAATGCGGCAACAAAAAATCCAGCAAGTTTCTTCTTCATTTCACAAGAAGATGGAGTATTTAAGGTTCGTTTAAACCCGGACGTTGGAGGGTCTATAGGGTCTATTGATAACCTAACTGTAACTATTCCAGTATATGGTCCTGTATGCTCTGGACCTGCCAATACTCAAGATTGTAACAAACAAGTATATCAAGGTTCAGCATCGGCACCTTTCAACTCTAATAGAATCGAGGTACCAATTGAAATAGACGATATTGACCTTACTGTTGAAGACGTCATAAAACCAGGCACAATATTGCTGCTACGTATACGATGGGCTAAACCGGTTATATAAAAGGTTAGATAATTTGTGTTGGTAAACACAAATTAGTTATCTACTATTCTTCAAATTAAGTTAAAACAAAATTCTTTTTTATTTATATTACAGAAATGGATCACTACGATCAAGGTGTTGGATTTGTCGCTTCTCTTATTATTATCATTCTTCTCGTTGCACTTTTTGCATGGTTTTACAATTATGGTGGGTACAAGTAAACATCAATTGTATGAATAACGTTTGTATTTAAACATTAAATACAAAATTATATCCTTTTGGCTTGCAGAGCGATCGGTTTTTGGTCTTTCATAAGTAAAATCCTTCAACTTCTTCGAGGTATCCCATAATCTCTGCTGGTGTAGAGTTGTTCATATAACGTACAATGATATCTCCACAGTAAATCACGTTCATAGGGATTAGGAACATAATATCCCGAGATATTCTACGAGATTGATCAATTAAAATCTTCCATACTTCAGCTACTCGCGGGTCCACCCCACGTTTAATGTCTTCCATCCCCAATATCTCCAACATGCTAGATCCAAAACGAACTGTTGGAGGAATATATGGATGATCAACATAACAATTCCAAATAGCAAGCTCAATATCTTCAGGTTTCTGTGTAATTCTGTAAGCTGACACTGTCATCTCCTAGCTTATCTTTAAAAAAAAATATCTTTTTTCATTTTTTCCAGTTAGATTTATTATAATGTAAGCAAATTTAAATCGGATAATTATGTTATTTGCATAAATGTTCAAATTGTGATACAACATCTCATATTTACACAGGGTACTTTACATCATAAAAAATATTGCATATTTCTAAAATGGACAAATTTTGTGTTCGATGTGATGATGTGTGCTCGGATACGAGTAGAAGTAGCGAATCAAGTGAATCTTATCAAAGTGAAGAATCTCATCAAAGTGAAGACTGTCATAAAACTCCAGACCCAAAAATAGTTTATCTCAGGGGAAAAGCGGGTAAGGCTGGGAAAAAGGGTTTACCTGGTTCTAGAGGTCCCCAAGGAGATATGGGACCTCTAGGACCTCCAGGAAGACCCGGACCTCCAGGACCGCCTGGACCACCCGGTCCACCGGGGAGAAAGGGAAGAAGAGGAGCTCCAGGACCCATGGGTCCAAGAGGAATGATTGGACCGCATGGTCCTCCTGGATCTCGAGGTCCTAATGGTCCTCCTGGTGGACCTCCAGGTCCGCCTGGAAGACCCGGTATCCCAGGAGATATGGGAGCACAGGGTATTGTCGGTGAAAAGGGTTATAAGGGCAAGCCTGGGCCAAAAGGTCCGAAAGGGCGTCCAGGAGCGGCTGGACCTCAAGGTCTGGTAGGAAGACCTGGACCCATGGGAGATAAGGGGAAACCTGGCATAGTTGGTGCTCCTGGACCTGCTGGACCCAAGGGTCCTAAAGGTGTAGTAGATAATAGTTTCAATTTCTATATTCTCAAATTTTGGAGGACTAATAATATTTTTGCGTCGATTAGTGATGAGCCTGGAGTTCCTACAGATATTAATGAAGTTGGTAATGTAGAATTAAGTTATGCCTCTAACAGTGAATTTACGGGTTTATTGACCAGTGTAGGATTAGCTAAAGATACTACTACCTTCCAGCTATTTGTATTTTTAGATTTTGGAACGATAGTTGTTCCTGAAAGCTTTTTTGGTGTATTTCCGGGCTATCATATTAATAACGGGACCATGTTAGAGACGCGCGATATTATTACTACTACAGAATCTGCAACCAGCGGGACTATGTTTAAAGTAACCTTTACGTTCGCAGATTTAGATGAGATGATGGCTTATCTCAGTCAAGGTGTTATTTTCAACATCAATGTACGTTGGGCTACTTTTGCTCTCTTGATTTAAGCTAAAATATTTGATCCATATGTGAAATTAGTAAAATGATTTTCATTCCATTGAAATGAAAATTTGATTTTAAAAACGTACTGGGTTTCCACCAAAAGAGTGTAACATGAGTGAGAAGCATATTTGCGTTGGTGTTGATCTCTAAAATGAATACAAGTTTGTATTCATTTTAATATTTAGGAAGTCTTTATTACATACTTTACATACTTTCATTTTCTGTCCTTGAAAATGAATTTAAAATCACTTAATCAAAACAAAAAAGAATAAAAATGAGTAAAGGGAGTGTATGCATCGCAGTGGACCTTGGTACTACCTACTCTGCAGTAGGCGTTTATCGTAATGATAGAGTAGATATTATTGCGAATGATCAAGGAAATCGGACTACCCCAAGTTATGTAGCGTTTACGGATAGTGAGAGATTGGTCGGTGATGCAGCCAAAAACCAGGCTAGTACGAATCCGAAAAATACCGTTTTTGATGCAAAGCGACTCATTGGTCGTAAATACTCTGATCCTGTTGTTCAAGCGGATATAAAGTTATGGCCTTTTGATGTTGTCCAACACGAAGGAGATAAACCGTATATCCGTGTACAATACAAAGGAGATACCAAAGACTTTGCTCCAGAAGAGATTTCAGCTATGGTATTGGGGAAGATGAAAGAAGTTGCTGAGAGTTATTTGGGCGAAAAAGTAAATTCTGCTGTAATCACTGTACCTGCTTATTTCAATGATTCACAACGTCAAGCCACTAAAGATGCTGGTATTATTAGTGGCTTGGAGGTGAAGAGAATCATTAACGAACCTACCGCCGCCGCGATTGCGTACGGTTTGGATCAGAAGGGTGGGGAGGAGAAGAATGTGCTGATATTTGATTGTGGTGGTAAAATGTAACTGCCTCCACATTAAAAAATCTGGTGAATTGCTGGGAACTCCTTAAGCCTTTTATACCACAACGTGATCCGAAAGGATGAGCGTGAAGGTTATAAAAAATAAAAGGATTGGACAATCAGCAGCCAAGCCCCTTCGAAAGGTGGGGAAGGTTCAACGACTAGATAAAGTAATCTAAGTTTCAGATGAAATATGATGAAATATCCACGAGCGCCAGAACCGAGATAATGAATAAATATGAGGGAAATGGGGAAATAAAATGGATCAACAAGATCGGGAAAATCTGTTGTTGAATATCAAGTATATTGTCAACAAGAAAACAAGTAAAAAAGTTGATATTGACACGTTACGGTTTGTTTATCATAATGGAAAATACTCCAACACAAAAATTCCTATCTACAAAATAGAATTAAATGGGAAAGTGTTATCCAGGAACAATCCTTACAAAATTTGTTATGAATGTATTATTTGTGGATGCGAAAACCTAGTAAATTTAGATAATATTGCTCGAAAAATCAATAGAAATCGAAGATATTGTAAGCATTGTCAAAACTCTATTGACGAAAAAAGAGCTGCTCAATCTGAGTTTATGATAGGGAAAAATATTAGAGAGTATTCAAAGCCACAAAAAATATACAAACGGGATATTAAAGGTCATGATCTTATCACTTTAAGTCGAGAGAAATTTTCTGAAATGGATGATGATTTCGTAGAAACTTACTTTAGAAAACATCTTACGGAAGAAGAATATAATCGAATCAAAGATAAAATTCTTAGCTTTCAACATGGTAAGATGAAAAGTGAAGATTACGAATATTATCCATACATTTGCGTCTGGAATCAGTCCGTATTCAGTCCAAAACTGTTTAACAAGGAAAAGGCTGTTTTCGAAACACCAAGTTATGTAGAATTTAGATGTGAATTGTGTGGAAAGTCCTTCGTAAACAGAGATTTATATATTCAGAAAAACAAACTTAAGATTTATTGTCAAGATTGTGGATTTTGTAACCGGACGTTTAAAATACGATCAACACAAAACTATATTGGAGAAAAAATAACCTATCAATCGAAATATGAACTTAAGTTCATTAAATTCTGTAACCAACATAAAATTCGAGTTTTAGATGGACCTACACTATTATATACGTGGAATGATAAAACCAATTTACGTTATCGTGTAGATTTTTACCTTCCTGACCTGAATTGGATTGTTGAGTTAAAGGACCATCACCATTATCATCGACAACAAGTTGAGTGTGGTAAATGGGACGCTAAGTTGAAGGCTGTAGACGCAGTCCTAAACAATGATACGTTTGCTAAATATCTCCTAATTTTCCCTAAAAATTACGTTTCCTCCATAAACCTCATTAAAGAAAATCTCGGTAAGATATAGTCTGAACTTATGTGAAAGCATAAGAAGAAAGGATAAAAAACCTTTCGGTAACATATTGGGAACATTTGATGTATCGTTGTTGAATATTGACGATGGTATATTTGAAGTCCGCGCTACCGCAGGAGACACGCATTTAGGCGGACAAGACTTTGACAATCGTTTAGTATCACATTTTTGTGAAGAATTTAAAAGAAAATATAAAGCTGATCTTAGTGGAAATCCTCGTGCTCTTCGACGTTTACGAACTGCTTGTGAACGTGCAAAAAGAACCTTATCTACTGCGAGTCAAGCTACCGTAGAAATTGATGCGTTGTATAATGGTGAAGATTTTTACTCTAAAATTACACGAGCTCGATTTGAGGAATTGTGTAATGATCTCTTCCGTAGTACTATGGAACCTGTACAACAAGTCCTGAGAGACGCAGGGATGGATAAACGTAGTATTGATGAAATTGTCTTGGTAGGTGGTTCTACACGCATTCCTAAGATCCAGAAGTTATTAAGTAATTTTTTCAATGGTAAAGAGCTATGTAAATCCATTAATCCTGACGAAGCCGTGGCTTATGGTGCAGCTGTTCAGGCTGCTATTATGAGTGGTGATGTCAGTCAAGATTCTCGCCTAAAGGATATTCTATTGCTGGATGTTGCTCCGTTGTCTTTGGGTATTGAAACTGCTGGTGGTGTAATGACAAAACTCATTGAAAGGAATACTACTATTCCTACCAAAAAGAGCAACACTTTTACTACGTTCGCAGATAACCAACCTGGCGTAGAGATCAAAATCTACGAAGGAGAGCGTGCTATGACTCGAGATAACAATCTTTTAGGTACATTTCAGCTTGGAGGCATTCCGCCCGCTCCAAGGGGAGTACCACAAATCGAGGTAAGTTTTGATTTGGATGCCAACGGGATTTTAATGGTTAGAGCTGAGGACAAAAGTACAGGTAAGTCTGATAGTATTACTATTACCAATGACAAAGGACGGCTCAGTAAGGAAGAGATAGAAAGGATGGTGCAAGAAGCTGAGAAATTTGCTGAAGAAGATGAAAAGGTGAGACAACATGTTCAAGCCAAACACAAATTAGAGAGTTTTGTCTATAGTACCAAAAGCGTTATCAACACTCCGGAAACCAAGGACAAGATTGATGAGAGTGATTTTACAGTACTTTCGCAAGCTTTGTCTTCAGCACAAGAATGGATTGATAGCAATCAATCGGCATCCGTTGAAGAATATGAATCCAAACTCAAAGAATTAGAGGAAGTGTGTCATCCCATCGTCAGTAAATTGTATTCGGCAAGTGGTGGAGATACTGAATATACACCTCCATCTGATTCTGCACCTCCTCCGTCTTCAGCAGGTCCAAAAATCGATGAGGTTGATTAATATATAATTCTTATATAATTCTTATATATTAATCTTTGCGATTTCAAACTCCAGAAATTTGTTGTATTTCCGGGGCAAATATAATTCCGCCTCTTCATATAGAAATTTCATTATTAAATGAATAAATACTTTTTGTACACATTTAGTTTTTACATTTTCCATCTCGTGTGATAAACATTATTTATACTCAATGAATCTTAACAAAATGAACTTTTAAAAATATGTTAATGAATAAAAAAGCTGGGATTCCCGAGCGGTCAAAGGGGGCAGGCTTAAGACCTGCTGCTTCGGCTTCGTGGGTTCGAATCCCACTCCCAGCATTGTCGATAATAATAACTACAAGATAGTTATTATTATGGAAAAAATGAATTTTTTTCCAAATTTAAGTTGTTCCAACTTATCTTTATTTGAGATATGATGTCTGCATATAGTGATTTTGATTCGGAAGAAAAAGCATTTGTAAACGATTATGTTTCTACTTGTGTTTCTGAAACAGGGGGCAGCGTCATGTTTTTGGATAGTTTCGGGTTCCGAACTATGGGTGCACTTCTGAATAAAGGAGTGGAGCCAAATCGAATGATCATCGTTGAGCGAGATGATGCTACCTACAACCATATGGTTGCTGCATTAAGAGGGCACCAAACAGAAGTGATAAAAGGGGATATTTGCAAGTATCTGGGCAAGAAACATTTCCAGAATTTATATTTGGATTTGATGTCTTATATGCTTACTCCGGGCGAGATCAGAGAGACCCAAAAGTGGCTCAAACGAGTCCTTTCTTATGGATCCTCTCCCAATCTTTTTATCACCTTGTGTGCACGCGGGGGACCAGATAAGGGTTCCACTTTCCGACAACGTTTTGGATATCTATGCACAGTTTGGGCTGAGATTCATCCACTACTCAGACCAAGAATTGTATATGGATATCAAAGAACAGTTGGAGAATCCTCTCCAATGGTCTTCATGCATTTTTGTGTTCATGAAGAAGATACAGAGTTTCGACCTCATAAGATCATTGCTGTCAAACCTGGTTGGACAAAGGTGAAATGGTATGGATTCTCCAAAGAATTCAGCGACTGGCTCCCTAACGATTCTGATGCCGTTCAGATATTGAAAGGAGCGATCTAAGAAGATATATATATTTAAATGTCAAATATATAAATCATGTCCTTTTGATGAGATTAATTTCTTCATCTGCAAGTTTCTCGATTTCTTGAGCTGTCAGTCATTTGTATGCTATATTTAGCCACTCATTTTTCCAGATTCATAATGGTCACAAATATATTTATAATATCTTTATCTGACCACATTTATTTGTTTACATGTATCAAATCTCAATCATTTACATATTTTATCTCTAAATAAAATGTATAATTACAATTGATACATCCAACTAACCCATCCATTTTCTTGTGTGGAAGCTGGATGTTCTTCTATACGGAAGGTATTGCAGGTTTTTCCTCCGAAACTCGAACAAAACTTCTCTAATGCTTTATTGGATTTATGAGTAATTCCATAGAAAGAATAGCCAGGGTATTTGTGTTTCACACAAAATAAAAGCTTCCTCATGATTTCCGGTGCACGCGTGGGATTAACAGGATGGCATTGATGTACAAAAATCACCTTGTCTCCTAATTCGCGTACTGCAACCAATCCCATTATTTCATCTCCTTCTAGGTATTGTATTAATATAGCTTTGTCATCGCGAAATAAATGACGGAGATCCGTTTCCGCTCTATCCATCTCTGCCTCATAGCAAGAATAATCGCCTTTATCAACAAGTATGCGGATTCCTTTGGCTAATATATCAATATAAAATTGCAAGTCCGCTTCAGTAATATCTTCGTGCGTTTTAGTTACAAGATCCTGGGATATAGACATTTTGTATTACATGTTCTTGATCTTAAAATCGCTTTAAATTTAAAATGAGCAGGGTTAACCGCAAGAAATCAAGAAAAGGGTCTCACCAACATTAAGCAAAAACGGCATTTATAGAAAATTTCTGTTTTTATCCATGGATAAAAATGGAGAATTTAGAAGGTGTGCATGTATGCTAGATCCTCATTTTTAGAGAGAAATCTGAGAAATTTACTCTCAAAACAACATACACTTCGAGCGTGGTATAGATGAGTATATTGACTTTATGTTTGTATAAAGTCAATCTAAATATTCGGTCAGTAAATCTTCTAATCTTGATCGAAACTCTTCTCGGTTTTCTTCAGGAACTTGTAATATCTTGGAGGCGGTTTTATGCATAAGTACACAACTTCGATCTTTACGGTGTGGAGGCTCTATGATTACTACATCTTTAGCCGTAGTTTCCGGATAACACGTATCACTTGGCACTCCACATAAAACTTTGAGACACTTACAATCGCTAAAGATAGTATGTGCGTCGCGGATACATCTGGGTAGATGGGTAGGGCTTGAAACCAGTATTAACTTCTCAATATTATAGATTTGAACCATAGTTCTCATAAATTGAAGTTCCTCAACCGTACACACAGATGTTGTATCAGTCCTCGCAATATCATAAATTTTATGCTTCCAATATTTTAATAATGCCTTATCATCGGGAAAATAACGTTGTAATCTAGTATCAAAGGAATCTACCAATTCTTGCATGATATATTCTCCTTCAACACGTGTGCCGCATGGAGATACAGAAGCACCAGAGCCAAAGACTACTATCTCCGGATTTTCAAGCATGATCATTTCGAACGCTTTTGGAATTCTACCTTTTAGAGGTGGTATTCCCCATTCCACCTCCTCCCATCCATTCGCTTCCAAATGATAACCATGTACTAAAATAGCTGTTTTCATACCTCTTATGAAAAAGCAAGTGTTCTTCTATAGCTATTTGGTTATAATATTGTATATATATTATAACTTTTGTGTATTTATTTTACTTATCCAAGGAAGAATTTCTTTTGAATAAGGAAGGTATCCAATTCCAATACCACATCTTCATCTTCAATAGGATCTATATATTCGATAACAACACGTGTTATATTCGATTTATTGTCTAAGATATCCTCAATGTCTGTAAGAATACGGTTGTCCTTAGCGGACGCAAAACGCACCTTGGCTGTGAATGGATTGTACTCGATTGGACACTCCCCATCAGCCGTGCAAAACCGGATTTCATCAATATTTTCCTCTTCCTTGAATAACCGTCTCAATCCTTTGTCATTTGAGCGAATTTGAATTGTTCCTTCTAATTCTTCTTCCTCCTCTTCCTCTTCTTCTTCATATTCTAGTTCTTCTTCCTCCTCTTCCTCCTCTTCTTCTTCTTCCTCTTCTTCCTCATCTTCAATAATAAACCCTTTCAACTCTTGAAGTATTTCTTGCTCTTCTTCAGGGTCAATCTCTTCAGAGAGATATACAATGACTAGCAAATCGTCCAAGGTTTTATCGATCGCTTCTAAAAGGAATAAACGTATCCCTTCAATGGCATCAGGTTGCGTTTCAAGCAAGTATTCTTCTGCGTCTGCGAGAACTTGCTGTTTAAGTTCCTTCTTCCGTACCGTCTTTTCTCGTCCTTTGTATTTCTTACCCGTTTCTATTTCCTCGGCAAGCAACTCATCTATGTATTCTGGGATTAGTTCGTTATCGAGGCTTCTTTGAAATTGGTCAGCTAAATCTTCTTCATATTCCGAATCATCTTGTTCTTCTTCTTCGCTAAACCAGCCCATCTTTGTCAAGATATATTCTTTGTATGCACGTTCGTATTCGGCATACGCCTCCAAATTTTTCCGTAACAGTTCTTTAACATCGTCAGCAGCCTGTTCTTTAATTTGGTTCTTTTCTGCTACTGTCATAGGTTCAGCCTCAGAATCCTCTTCTGCGCCAATATCCAAATTAGACATGAAAAATAAATCAGCGAGTGCCTGTTTCAAATCATTAAAAGGCATTTCTCGATAATTTTTTGTGATAGGTTCCCGAAGGATCTCTTTGGGAAGCAAATCGTAAGAAGCTGGATAGTCTTTAACAATTCTTGGACTCTCAGCTGGGAAAACTTCGAATAGTCTCAGAGGATCAATACAACGCTCGAACTGTAGGAATTTAATTGGGAATCCAAGATATCTCAGCCTATTTCCATACTCATTCAAACAGGGCACTTTAGTCCCAACAACAACTTTGAAAAAGTTTTTGGCTTTGCCGAGCTGCGAAGGTGGTTGGAGATAAGTCTGTTCTGACGATTCAAAGTCATACTCAACTTCGTTTCCTGCCTCATTGTAAACGGGGAATCCTTCTTGTACAAGGTATGTTCGTGCTGCTGTATTTAAACTGCCATTCTTCCAAATATAAGGCAGTCTTACGAAATATCCCAAATCTTTGTCGTTGATTTTCCGTTTTTTGTCTATATTTTGTACAATTTCCTTAATAGCTTCTTCATAAGAAACGTCTTCCAAAACGTCTATTGTTTCGGGTTCTTCTTCCTCTTCAGAATCTTCTCCAAGATCAATATCTTCTGATTCTTCGATATCCTCCTCTTCCATTTCCTCAGTCTCTTCATCATCCTCCTCTTCCATTTCCTCAGTCTCTTCATCATCCTCCTCTTCCATTTCCTCAGTCTCTTCATCATCCTCCTCTTCCATTTCCTCAGTCTCTTCATCATCCTCCTCTTCCATTTCCTCAGTCTCTTCATCATCCTCCTCTTCCATTTCCTCAGTCTCTTCATCATCCTCCTCTTCCATTTCCTCAGTCTCTTCATCATCCTCCTCTTCCATTTCCTCAGTCTCTTCATCATCCTCCTCTTCCATTTTTTCGGTCTCTTCATCACCCTCCTCTTCCATTTTTTCGGTCTCTTCTTCTCTTGCGATAGATCTTATTAATCCAAGTTCTGCTAATCCTGGTATTTCCTCCGTCGCATCATCATCTTCTTCTTCTAATTCGGGGTATATAATAGGAATATTTACGAATTTTACTAGTGCTGAGCCTTTAACTATTTCAGGAACTTCTTCTGAAAGCATTTCTAGTTTTTCTTGAAGGAATTCAATCAAATCTGCTTTGTTTAATCTGGACCACTTCGCTAAATTATGTTTGCGGGCTATATCCTGGAGTTCTTTTAATTTGAGTTGAGTCAAGTCCATTTTTCTATGTATAAAAAAAGACATTCGAAAAATAAGGTTATATATTCGTGATCATGAATATATAAACAATTTTTACAACCCGAACGAAAACTCTTGGGAACCAATTATTGGTCCATTAAATTCGTCAAATCCTCTTGGTCCTTGAACTTTAATTGCTGGACTCCATTCTTTAATATTCTTAACCGGTTCATCATCAGTTAAAGATCGAAGTTTGATTACAAGCTGATCTTCCACTAAATCAAAAGTTATCATTCTATCTTTGATTATCTCTTTGATCTTATCTACGGATAGGTGACTCCAATTTTCTCCCATAAATCCCGTGTTAATCTTTCCCTTACCATTTTCATCAAATTTGTCTGCATCATCAATATAAATAATACATTCTTCTGGATAATTATCTACAATAATTTTTATCTCTTCTAGCAGTGGAGATTGATTTTCTGGTGTTGGATCGTCTCCACAATAAGATGTATCTACTCCATATCCTTTCCACACGCTATTATCCCAATCTACAGAGTCATCTCCACTCCAATGAGCATCCAGAAAAAATACGACCTGACCACTTAATGTTGGAATTAAACGAGGAAGAATTTCTTTTGAGTCCCCAAAATGGCATTCCACGCTAGTGAACTTTTCAAAATTTCGACATGCAATTTTATATAAGTTTTCGTTGAGTTCGACAGTATGAACTACCTTAAAACTTCTAGCAAGGGCTAAAGTACTATATCCTAACGTAGTTCCTGTTTCAACTACCGTTTGATAGCGAGCATCCAAGTATTTTCGCACTCGTTCAATTTCAAAAATGCCCATAATAAGATTAATAGTGTTAATTTAGTCTTATTATGGATGTATTTAAAGATTTATGGATTTCAAAATTTCTTAAATGTAATTGTGTATATAATATAAATGAAACTTGTTTTATTGTCTCCCCACTTAGATTTTTGGAACAATAAACACAGTAAATTTGGCAAAAATGGATATATTCTCAAGTATTTATACTCTATTAGTTCCAATATATCCTTAATACTTCCTCATGGGGACGGGGTCATGCGAGGATGTGAGTTTCCAGATTACGAAAAGGCAGAGGAGATGTATGGGAACCTTGAGAAGGTGGCAATGGGCGTTTTATGTTCCAGAGAACCGCATGATATGACAATACCCTTAATTAATTTGCCTTTAGATGATGATATTTTTGAATTTGGTCTTGACAAGGTTTTGAGAACTGAGGCAGATAATATAGATTTACCGTGGGAAGAACGGAAGAGCATTGCATATTGGAGAGGTGTAGCATGGCCATTTAGACAACCTGCCATCAAAGAACTGTATGATTTTCCGTTTGCAGATGTAAAACCTGTATTAACACCGTGGGCCTCTTTTAGACATATGATAGACATTAAATACTTTGATAAACGATATAACGGATTTAATGGACGTCCAGTACCCTTATCCGAGCACATGAACTATAAATACATTCTAATCATGGACGGCAGAATGATTGCCTCTGCACTACAGTGGGTATTTGGTTCGGGATCAGTACCGATTTTGATTACTGACCCGGGCAACAGCTATTGGTTTAAGGATTATTTGAAAGACAATGTCAACTGTGTGATGGTAAATCCTCAAGAAGAACATTTTGGAAATGTATTGAGAGACAAAATCACATTCTTGATTGAGAACGATGACCTTGCCAAAGAAATAGCTAAATCAGCTAAAGCATTAGCTGATGAAATTTTTAGTCCAGAATTCCAACGAAAATATATTCGAGATCAACTTGCTGTATTGGAAAGTTCATAAGCAGAAAATATCAGATTATAAACAGATGGACCAACACAAAAGTAATATTTCGTTTCCTCACCATTGGGATTGTATATATACCGACGAAAAAGGACATCCCCGTGGTCAATATGAATGTACCGTAAGTGACGGTACAAGACGTGTCCCCGACGGCTCCATTATGATGAGAGACCACATTCTTCTTGGTGGAATGGCATTAGGTCGACATGATCTGAATACAGGAGAAATAACACCATATGAAATTTTGTAAGATTTGACAAGGAAAACTTTGTGAGATTTATATGTAAATATAAATGTCAGAGGAAAACACAACTTATTGGTGTAATGTTCTCTCCATGTTTTATGGTGGAGCTCTAGGAGATGCTTTAGGTGTTCCTTTTGAATTTCGCTATAGTATTTCCGTTTCTAAATACAATGGAAAGTTAGAGTACAAACCAATGATGAGATCTAGGTTTCAAGGTGTTCGATATGGTGTGGTTGGTCAGGTCTCAGATGATACGGAAATGATGATTGCCTTAGCTCAGAGTATAGTAAACTCGGGCGGCAAATATAATCGAGATGAAGCAATTTTGCAATATATTGAATGGGCAAACTCTAAACCTATGGGCATGGGAGCCAATACGCGTAAATTATTCGCTGGTATCAAGTCCAAAGGTAAAAGAGCTATTGCAACCTATGAAAAACGTCGTATCAAACATTTTGACTCTTCACTTAAGGATGGTATTAACCCCAAAGATGCTCAATCAAATGGGTCTTTAATGCGATGCGCGCCTTTAGCATTAAGTCCCGGGAAAAATTATGAAAACGTGATTGCAGATGTGGATTTAACCAATCCCAACGATATCAATCGTGAGGCTGGGGTAATTTACGTAAAGCTCCTTCGTGAGTTGCTTTTTGGTGGTATGTCAGGTATAGATCCTCTTGGTTCTGCAAAACAACCAGAGATTATCAAAGCTATCCGCCAAGCAAGAAACAAAGAGGTGCGTGATGTGATGAAAATTGGTAAGGGATGGGTTGCTCATGCTTTTTATTGTGCGGTGTATTGCTTATTAAACTTTGATAATTATACAGAAGCGATCAATTGGGTGATTCGATTGGGCGGAGATACAGATACCAATGCTGCCGTAGCAGGAAGTATAATGGGCGCTAAAATAGGCTACCCATTTTTGATCGATACTAAACTCGAACCCAATTTACTTATAATGTTGAAAGCTAATACTGAAGATGGAGATTTTCCGCGTCCCAAAAAGTATACACCAGCACACTTTCTGTCAATTAGTGAAGATTTAGGTGAACTTTCATCTTATATATCCATGGTCAACACCAACATCGATCATGTAGTTTATTACTACAAACGTGGTAAAACACCCATGTGGTATCAACAACAAGGTGATACAGACAAATATCAAGCCTATTTCATTTTGGAAGCGTCTGAAGACGCTAAAGATAAGAAATTTGCATTATCTTTCTGGGAACCCACTCGGATAGCTATTGTTGATGTATCTGTAGATGAAAATAATCTCTTTGTTGTTGAAAATATGAGAATAAAACCCTTTGCAAGCCAAAAACTTATCTTTTATATTCAAAGGAATCCAAAATTAATGGGTGTTTACTTCGATGATGGCACTACAACGGATATGTATCTAGCATATCGATTCTTAGCACGGTTCACAGAAGCTCTGGTAAATCGAGCTTTAGACGAAATGAACCCAGATGTTCGTATTTTGGATCCTACAAATAGAAATTACGATATTTTATACGGACGAGACTTCTTTCTGCTGAATAAATAGAGTATATTCTAATATTAATATCATATAAATATGTAAAACATATTTATTTAATTAAAATCCATTCACGTTTCATTCATTATATGTAGAATTCTGTCGAATATCTCGTGAGGTATAGGGTGAATTCCTGTATGTGAGTCCAGCGTAACTTCTTTGAATTTATCGATTCGGCACTGATTTTCCGGAATTCTTAAAACCTTCAACATGTTGGACAATCTAGGTACATGTCTATCAAACAATTTTTTATCAATGCAAAGTTCCAGATTTCGATTCTGTATTTCTATCCAAAACGCCTTGTGATAAGTCAATTCTGGCGCAAGTGTTCCATCCCGTCCATTTTTAGAGAATTCTCGATAGAATTCTCCTTCACAACAATCTACGGTGCTAAAATATATTTTGCCCTGTAATAGCCAAATAAGGGCTTGTATTTGCGATACTTTTATTTTCTTGTATATAATCGGAGAAGGATACTCTGGTTTCAAAGTATCCTTCGCATGTTGTTTAATGAAAGGGAAAATACTTTTATTAATCCGTGTGTAACTCAGTAATTGTTCTCTTGATTCGGAAGATAGATCAGTCAGTAAAGTTTTTAATTCGTCCCAATGAGCCATTTAAACGCGTATGTATGATGAGTATATAATATATAAAAAGTTCAATTTCACTCAAAGTATTAATTATATAAGTAGAATTATATAATTGTTATAACGAAGTTGAAGGACAATTTGATTACACTTTACAATGCCCCTTTCCAATTAAAATTTTATTGATGATACATTGCTCTTAAATCTTTAATTATCATGACTCCATCGCCTTTCCAAATTCCGTTAAATCCCAGAAATATATCATACATATTCATAGGATTAGCAACAGAGATAATAAAGATTAAAATTTCTCCACCATAACCCAGCACATCCGTTGTTATTATGGACAATACAAATATTACAAGTAGCAGAATTATTATAGTACAACATACACATTTATCTTAGACAATTTCTCGGATAATGTATATTAAATCTGCTATAACTTAGTAATGCACCACAATCCCAAACTTCATAGCTTCATCCATATCAATTTATGCTGATTTTTTTCAAAATAGAGATTCTCTTTTCATCCAGATTTTTCATAGTAAAATCACCTTGATAGCATTATTTGCGTGGGTTACCTACCTGCCTCACCGTTTATTGCTAGATTTATATCTATATTCTCCGCCATTTCCGAAGCCTGTTCGTGGTATAAAGAATTCTTCATCTTTATCTTTACTTCCATAACTTCCTCCATATTTAGAGTGTCCATGCTTCTTAGCATACTTTGCATATGCGGCTTCCCGAGCGTATTTTTCCTTTTTGTTCTTACGTTTCATGCGCATTCTTTGTATATCTTTCCTACGCTGAGACTCTCTTTCCATAAGAACGCACTCAGGAACAGCTTTCCTGCCTATATCTTCGTAGGCATCTTTTACTTTGTGGCGTCGATATTTTTCCTTACGTTCCTTTTCTTCCCGTCTTTTGCGTTTTTCTTCTTCCCTGATAAGTGAGGTGTCAATAACTCCAACTTGATCTGCCATTTTAAGATTAGGGAAAAATTCTTTTATTTTACCTTTTACTTTATTTTCCAATAACTGACTCTAAACTTTATTTCTTTAAGCTATTTTGTGAGAATCCTTTTATGTGAATAGCGAAAAATTGAAAATTGGGACGGAATTATAGCCAGCAAACTTTGAAACCTCGTACTATGGATCAGTTTACCATGAAAGATCTTCGCAAGATTGCAACGGACCGCAAGCTTGTAGGTCGTTCCAAATACACCAAGAAGTCCGATCTTTATAAAGTACTTAGAGACCTTTACGGTGAAAAATTAGATGGTAATCTAGCGAAAGAAGACGAGCAAGAAGAAACTTCAGCTGAAGAACGTATACCCCAAGAAAAGGAAAAAGAGGTTGAAGACAAACAAGTCGAGGAATCTGCAGAAAAGAAAGCATCAGTTAAGGAAACATCGAAACTAGGCTATGTTCAGCAAACATTATTTGCTTACAGAAAGCCTGTAAAACCTAAACTTGTTACGGAGTATGATTTTGTGGTGATCCAGTGTCTTTCAACTGCTGAATTCTTTCCTATTATTTTCAGCGAGTCACTGGAGATCAACCCTAAAGTTTACAAAATGTCTGAAAGCGCAGATGTAGTGTGGATGATAAGCAATGATAAACAAGGAACTACTGGATTCAAGGAGAGTTTTAATACACCTTTTGCTCTCAACTTTGTTTTTGAAGGAGATTTAACCATACCTCAATCACAACTAGCGTTGACTAAAGAATATAGAGAAAATGTCCAATATGTTGGTGATGATGATGTAGATGTATCTGGTCTGGATGTTCAAGCTTGGGAGATCACACCCACTTTGGATGCCGATAAATTGGGTTATGGTCATTTACTTAAGAAATATGGAGAGCTTGATCCAAAAACGGGCGCTTATTACATTGAAGATTACCAAGAGTTTGCGTGTAAACTCATGTGTATTAGCCAAGAATGGGATTATGTTCCTGATTTTGTCCACGATATAAAGCAATGTTTGGATCATTCAGAATTAGCTTACAATCAGTCCATCATATTTTGGAATATGAACTGTGACAAATTAACTTCCTTAAAATCTTATATCTTGAACAATATTGAAGATGGTAGTCAGTCCTTCAATACTGCAAGATATCTTACCACTAATAAAGGACGTAACATTGTTTACTTACAGACATACCCAATCCGCAATTCATTATAAACATGGAACATGAACATGTTGATAATATAATATATTACTGTTCATCATGATTGACGAAATAAAACTACCATCCAAGTAAAGCAAAATAAAGATTATATACATGATATCATGTATATCAACATATAGCTTGGAAGATTCGATGTTTTTCCTCATCTGTTTTAAGAGCATGACAATCTGGACACAACGCATGCAAATTAAGACGTCTATTACTTCCTCCTGCACCCCAACGGAATATATGATCGATTTCAAAATTAAGAGTTTTGCTAAAATCTTTAGGACATAGCTTACATTTCCATTCTTGGCTAGCAGCAATTTTCAAGCGTTCTTTATTGCTTACAGCTCGTTTTCGTCCTCCCCTTTTTAACATTTCTTTGAGAATATCATAAAAAGGTAAAAGTAAAGATGCTCGAACCTGAGGATCCATTACAAGCAATATATTTTGTACAGAATGAACGTCAACAATCCAAGTAATATCAATATCAACATCATGTAATATACGCAGTATCTTGTAATCATAAAGTTTTCTGTACGTACAATCTGCTAGAGCCGTATTATAATACGCACCACTTTTGGCATATTTACAACTCCATAGCAGCAGTTGCAATCCATCCTCAGTTCTATCAGGGAAAAATAAGTCTCCAATTTGGCGCAATGAAAACCATCCCTCATTATCAATGTTAATGTACACAATAGGTTCGCCTCGAGGAGTTTTGAGGTTTTTTAGGAACCGTATTCCCGACATAGATATTATATAAGTATTTTCTTATAAATGTAATATGTTTTATTTTTCGTTTATCATCAATAATATCTGGCGTAATCGTAAAGAGAGTTATGGATTCTTTGCCTGCTGCTATTGCGGCAGCGTTTGCGTTGTTTTTATTTTTACTGGTATGCTTTTACTCTTGTTTGGGATTGACCTTATTCTCTAGTTTTATTTTGGCGTATTTTATCGCCTATATCATATTGTTTGTAATGTATCCAATACAAGAAATTACAGGACAAGAAAACGAAGTATCACTTACAATCTATACATTATTGTCCTTCTTCCTCGTTTTTGTGATTGTGATTTATGTTTTGTATTATGCATTAACCGATTGTCGTGAAGGATGTAAAGGAAGTAGATGGTTCAAATTATGCAGAAATGGTGCTTGTGATAGTGGGAAATGTGAAGGTGGTGTGTGTAAATTGTAGGATTAATATAATCTATTATATTTAAATAATGTTCCTGTTAATATATTAACAGAGAAAAAGAACTTTTTTGATGAAATATAATAAATGAAGGAGATAATCACCTTTGTATTAGGAGCTATTATTTTTTTCTCTGTTGGGACAATTTTTGCATTTTTAGATGAGTTATTTCAAGCTAAATTTGGCGTTGGTAATGATGAGCAACGTGTTGGTAGAGGATTTTGGGTTACAGTGGCGTTAGTCACTATCGCTATTGTATTAATCCTACTTGTTTATTATCTCTTTTTGGATAAAGAGAATGGGATAACAGCTAAAAAGCAATTCATCAACATTCATAGTCATAGGACTAAAGATACTGAACCAAGTTCGGATGTCATACGGACTGGAGAAATCAATGTAGGAGTATAATATTTACTGATAAAATGATACTGCAGGTCGAGGATTCTGGACTATTATATTAACAGCTATCAAGTAGGTGTCTAAAAATGAAATATGTAAATTTTGTTTTGTTTTCAAACTTTTGTTATCATATTAATCATGGAGTCTCCTTCATTAATACATCTTCCTACTGAAATACTTGTTTTAATGTTACAAAAGTTAGATATCATGGAATTAGCAACCGTGAGGATGTGTTGTTCGATACTACAAAGAGTGGTTGATGATATATATGGAAGAAAATTATTACCAAAAGCCTATAGGAAGAATTGTATCCTATCGCGCTTTCCTCCATCTCTATTTGCAAAACAGATAGATGCTTTACGGAAAAAAGTTAATTATCAAGATACATTTACGGTTTTGTGTATAGGGTGCAAACCCACTTACGTATTTTTAGGTAAAGGCGCATGTCATACGTTAGATTCAAGAGGATATGTCTCTACTGTCAGTCGTGATGTGAGCGTCCCTTATGAGATAAGAGTATTTTATAGTTTTATACCTGAAGTTGTCATAAATATGGAAGATGATAATATCATAATTCGAGAAATTATATCTAGATCCTTTATTGATAAACATCGTATCATAGAAACATATATTGAACACACGTTTACCCCGCTGATACCTCCGAATAAATCTATTAAGTGTATTTCTCAACCCAAAAATAGCTATATGGCTCCGTGGAATACCAATATTATGGCTGTAGATTCAGAAACTGCATTTATGCACTTCCTTAAATTCCTTGAATCCAGATCAACAAATCACTATCAAGAAATTAAAGAATACTCTTACCCGCCATTAGAAAGAGAGGATGGTTCCTTAACATTTAACAAACCTATGCTGGTTACTAGATTTGTTTTGTAAATATTCTCATTAATAATTACATAATTGTCATCATCATGTAATTATTATCTTGTAATTGTCCAATCAACACTTAAACAATTGCTGCTGCTTCTGCTCCT
>Ga0209986_10000747_pt1 | contig 32054 bp, 27 predicted proteins | sample BlataG_FD_183168 | JGI IMG/M metagenome (GOLD analysis project Ga0209986, IMG submission 183168) | Deep subsurface microbial communities from Black Sea to uncover new lineages of life (NeLLi) - Black_00105 metaG (SPAdes) (version 2) | ecosystem: Environmental > Aquatic > Marine > Oceanic >...
AACTCCTCCACCTCCAGTTAAAACTGCTCCACCTCCGGTTAAAACTGCTCCACCCCCAGTTATTTCGACATCGGATTTAGATACTGCCGAAAAGTCCTGGATTGAGAATGCGAGTCTTGATATGCAAATTAGGAATTTTAAGCGGAAAAACCCAGATTTTGATATGATCGATCTTCCAGAGAATGCTAGTTTGACTATGAAAAGAGCATATGTAGTTGAAATTAATAAATTGTTTCAAGCTAGTCAGAAGTCCGAAACATTATTAGTAGCTACTAACCCAGCAACTACACCGGTAGCTACTAGCGAAACTCTTGATATCGAAAGAACATGGTTAGATGGTGTTGAATTGACCATGAATATTGCTAAAGCCAGAAAAGACTACCCAGAACTCGAAATTCCGGAATTACCGCCAAATGCGACCCTAGATATGAAACAAGATCTATATGCTAAAGTTCTCAGATATATCAGTATTAGTAATAAAGCCGATGGTTATAGATTTTGGTTGACCGTAGGTATAGGTGTAGCCGAATTTGTAGTTTATCAATATCTGGGGGTTGATATACGTGGTTTTTTAGCAATGCAATCTGGTAGAATGCATAAATTTAAAGGTCCGTTATGGGCGATGGCCGAAAGAAATTCGGTTTCTACCAGTACCCCATGGCCACCAGAAATACAAATTATATTTATTATTATGACTAACGCCGTAGTCTTTATCCTCATTAAAGTAGTATCAGGTATGATTGGTTCTGCTTGGGGAGAAAAACTGGGTTCTATGCTAATTAACGCGTTAGATCAACAATCCGAAGGTAGCAGTGGTGATACTCAAACCGAAGGTGTTCCGGGAGTACCTGCAAAGAAAAACATGGGAGACTTAGGTGGTATGATAAGTGGTTTGGCTAATATGTTTATGGGAGGCAACTCTAACAAGTTTTTTGATAATAACTCTAGTACTGCTAAACCTAAATCGAGTAAGAAAAAGTCAAAGCCTGGGAAAAGAAAAGGTCGCTCAAGACCTGCGTTTAATTCGTGAAACATATTTAGCATCAATATTGATGCTAAAATTTACATTAAGGCACACCTGGAAATTCTGGTCTATCAAACTCTGTTAACGGGAATCCGCATATTTTTGAGAATGCTTCAGCTTGAGTAATTGTATCAGCTATATCATCTCTCTTACCCTTTTTCATAAAAATGTCCAGAGCCGGATCGTAGCGACACCAGCAAAGTTCAGCTGCCTTTTCGACCGACCACCGTTTGAGTTGATTTTCAGATGTTCCTTTGGGACACCCTAACATTTTACCTTTTAATTTTGGATGTATCTCTGCTATTATCGGTAAATATTTGGCATCAGCCAAATGATCCAGAAAGAAACTAAGAGTTGCCATTGAAAAACGATTAGCACGATAGTTAATTGGCAACTGCCGTTCGATAATAATAATATGACAATCCAAGAATGTTGGTAGTGCTACCTTTAAAAATCTCAATAATTCTATAATACCAGCCGATACTTCTTCAATACTAGCAGACTTTGGTACAAAATGTAGATTTTCCATATACTCGGTTTTCGGTGGGAAATAAAATTGTTTATTCCTTGCTCTGAGACTAACTCTCAGAGCATAGTTCACAGATCCCGGGTCAATGCTAACTATTCTGACAAAATTACCCCAACGTTCATTTCTGAGTTCTAATGATAGAGTATGAGGGTTATATATGGTATAATCGTTGCCATCTGGTTTTTGCGATTTCGGGATCTTTTGGCGGTACATTATTTTAAATAATATCAGTCACTTTTGACACCTTTCAAATAAACTGTTAATTGGCCAAAAGTACCAACGTGACATACGAATTTAACCGGTTTATCACGTTCAAAGTATACCTTGACGGTGCCACCGTTGGGTGTAATATTTCCGAATTTGGAAATAGCTTTAATTGTAGCAACGTTTACAGTTATTGACGTCAGAGATTTAAAAGATATTGGTAGATCCTCTTGAATTACAAATTTTGGAACCACCGTTGGTTTTGTGATATGTAAAGACGAGAAATCAAAAGTACCGGTGGATTTATCAGAATTATCACCGGAATCATCGGGTAAATCTCCAAAATTACAAAACTTAGCTATTTTGCCACATTCGGATCTGCCCAATATAGCAATACCATTATCATAACCGGATATTTCAACCCTATTTATACTGCTATCCTTCATTAAGCTACATTTTTCACTGAAAGCGGATGCCGCGATTGTGCAGTTAGGTCTATTGCTGGGGTTGTAATATGTCGGAATGTCTACCGATGTTAGCGAAACCATTGCTGAATCTATAGTTATTATGCTACCAGTTCCGGAGCTGCTCTGACCGTGAATTTCCATAAACAAGTCATCCTGAAACGGTTCTTTGTATAAGGTTACCTTGTACTTCTTCTTAATATTCTTAGTCTTGTCTCGAAAATCATTGGTATCTATACCCACTATTATTGGTGTCTTTGAATTAAATTCAAATCTTGTCAGTTCATGAGTATAAATAATGACATCGTTTACCAATGTTTTTAATCCATCCATTTGTGTGTATGTAATTGTGTCCCTAGTAACTATCAGATTGCCAGCGGTATTGGTTTCCCTGAGGTATTCTATCAGCATCCTAAAAATATAACCAGCACAGAATTCAGCTACAAAACTAGATTCCGGGTCAGAAATTAATTCGAGATCATCATATCCACCCGTTAAATCATCAAAAATATCATCGTCACCGTACTGGTCTCCTAATTCAAAAACAGTCGCCATCTTATTTATTCAAACAAATCACGACTTTAACATCTGTTTGTAACAATTTTGTTTTAACGTAATCCTTAGATTACGTTAATATCTAGACCCCAATTATGGATTTAAGTCTACTACGTATGTTAATGATAAACGGGTCATTATAACCAAAAAGGGTAGTTATATCGCCGGACCTCGGATCTTTGACACCTACAAGCTCGTAATGATGGGTTCGTTCCGAGTACAGTATAACAATAGAGTCCCGGTTTTTATACAAAACATCGGTGGCACTGATACCCAAGAAGTACAAATCTTCATTATCATCATGTAGTACGTATATATCTTTATTCAGAATCTCAGACAACAGTTCGTTGTATTTATTGTCAACAGCTGAAGATGATCTTAATTCGGATTGCATAGCAGCTAAACTAACTTCAGGGTTTAGTTTAGCTGCTTTTGACAATTCACCTCTGCTTAAAGATTCGTACCAAGTACGACCAGTTGGCAGTTTTTGAGTTAATTTGTCAGCCAGTTCTGATCTAAATTTGGCTACAAATTTACGCCTATCTAGAGGTACACCATACAAAATCCCTTTATTATATGGTGTAAAGAATGAACTTATGATTGCGTGAAATAAACAAGAGCCGTCACCTATTGTATATATCCTAACCATGTTAGGGTATACGAAGCTTCCTTTCCAGCTTAGACTTGAAAACCTAACTGTAGATAGCGCCATTTTGTGAGTTTTTAAATTTTTGCACGGATAGTATTAACTAATCGATCAGTCTGGTCAAATACTATTTGTATTTGACCTTTCGGAGTCTTTATGCCAACTATTTCAGTAATATTAGAATCAGGTTGGAATAATATTACTACTCTACCTGAACTCAAGTTCTGTTCAACTTTATCGGGATACTCATGTTTAAACCTGATGGTGTCGGTTGATAAATTGCCAATCACATTTACCAAAATTATTTTGATTCCCAAGGCATTCGCAATATCTCCATAGAATTTGTGATCGACTATTCTGTCAGAATTAAATAGATTCATGACACCTTCCGGTGAGTAATTAATCCGCTTGCCATATTCGTCAATATCAACAACTGGTGTTGCGGTTGCTGAAGTTACAAGAGCATTATTAATTTGATCTACAGAAATCTTGGCATTTTTGGCCCATTGGCCTCCACCTGAAGCTAAGTAATAACTATTATCACTTGTCCAAAAATATCCAATTTGAGCTCTAAGATTATTTGCAAGTCCCACTCGAGTATTATAATTACGATTATGTGCATATTCTGGCAACAAACATTTAGCTAACGCGTGAAATACGGACGAATTACCGTATATACACGATAACCTTATCATTTCAATACCAAATTCTTCGCCTCTAATATTAGCGTACGTATCATCACCCTTCGCAATTACACCAACAGTACCGTCTTGCATTTTCGATCTAGTTATAGTCACTGATATTGGTACTACGTTTTTCATAGGGTCGTCTGTAGACACTACAGTTGGTATAATTGGAACAATACCGGTTTGACTGATAGCTTCAGGTTCTCTGCTAAACGGTAACCCAGTAGCCATTGGGGCTGGCATCAAACTTGAAACATCACCTGGTCTGGCTATAGGTGGCGGCGGTGAACGTATACCTCCACTCGCGATTTGGATAGAGCCTGGTGCTTCCCGAGTTTGTAATGGTATTGGAGATACTATCGAAGTTGACCCTGATCTTCCCTGGAGCGGAGGACCTGCAAACATCGGAGGTGGCGGTAGTACGCCTGTTAATTGTGACGGATCTGGTAATTTAGTAGGCAATTGACCAATTACAAAATTTCTGATTTGATCTATCATGCCAAGAGGATTGGTAAGCATATGGGTCTTAGTCATATTCATAATTGTGGAGTATTCATATTGTTGAATACCAAATTCGAGAAGTTTATCCCAAATTAACTTATTGACATCTCGTAACAATCCCATATCTGTGATTAAACGATTTAATTCAATCGCGTCCATGTTTCTAACTTCTTTGCGAGTATCTGGTGCAGGTGCAGGAGCAGGGGCAAGACCAGAGATAGCAGGTGCAGGTGCAGGTGCAGGTGCAAGAGCAGGTGCAAGACGAGGAGGTACAGGTGCAAGACCAGCAGGTGCAAGACCAGGTGCAGGTGCAAGACCAGGTGCAGGTGCAAGACCAGCAGGGGCAAGACCAGAGATAGCAGGTGCAGGTGCAGGTGCAAGACCAGGTGCAAGACCAGCAGGTGCAAGACCAGGTGCAGGTGCAAGACCAGGTGCAGGTGCAAGACCAGCAGGTGCAAGACCAGAGATAGCAGGTGCAAGACGAGGGGGTGCAGGTGCAAGACCAGCAGGTGCAAGACCAGAGATAGCAGGTGCAAGACCAGGTGCAGGTGCAGGTGCAAGACCAGAGATAGCAGGTGCAGGTGCAAGTGCAAGACGAGGAGGTGCAGGTGCAGGTGCAAGTGCAAGACGAGGAGGTGCAGGTGCAGGTGCAAGAGCAGGTGCAGGACGAGGGGGTGCAGGTGCAAGACCAGCAGGTGCAGGACGAGGGGGTGCAGGTGCAAGACCAGCAGGTGCAGGACGAGGGGGTGCAGGTGCAAGACCAGCAGGTGCAAGACCAGCGACAGGGACAAGACGAGCTCCAGAGACAGCAGTAGCACCTGAAACTGTTACTTTTGGTAAACTAGGAGGCCTTGGCGACGTAGGTCCTATTGACGTAGGTCTTGGCGACTTAGGTCCTGTTGACGTAGGTCTTGGTGGATTTACGGATTTCATAGAGATAGTTTGTACTGGCGGGATTACCTTTTCAGTACCAAAATTCATAAAACCGTAAGAATATAATTTTGACAATATATGTTCTCGGGGATTTAGGAATAATTCTTGATCAGCTAGATAATTGTACCTAGTGGTGACTGGCAAACGTAGATATAAGTCATCGAGATGTACTAACCATTCTCGTTGCGCTGGTTTCTCTTCACCTGGCAATGTTTTGGCACCTTGCATTTTAATAAACAATTCACCTGATCCAATATCGGCCATTTCAAGAGAAGTACCGCCTAACTCTAACTTAAACCCACGATCACCTTGAGGTTCATATTTGATATCTATCTGGGTATCTTGCGAACCATGAGAACTCATTCTAATAGCATCAATTACCCGATGTACTCCAAACGCTGGTCTGAAAGTTTGAGTCACGGCATCACCGTCTATGGTTAAGTAGATAATTTTACCGCCAGGTTTCAATACGTTTTTGATAGTATCGACTAACGCTTGTAATATGGTTTCGTTCTGCCAAAAGAATGACAACGACAACATCATTGAAACCACATCTACCTTACCGTTTGATTCCGGAAATAGCTCACGAGCTTTATCAGCTATGATCTTGGTATTTTGACCGCCAGCTCTTATTATGTGTATTCGCTCTTGGTCACTACTTCTAAACGTCTGTAATCTTCGGTTGAATTCGTTGATAGATTCTGCCTGAGGTTCTACAGCTAATACTTTCTTGAAATTTTTCCATTTAGATATATCGCCACCCATACCAGAACCTATATCTAACAACGTGGAATTGCGAGGTATCGAATTAAATAGTTGCCGTTTAATTCGATTGTTATATTTTCGAAGTAATCTAGTGGTATAACCCATCATAGTATCAGCCGTGATCGGATCATGAATATCCCGCCATACATCAATGGCCACCCGTTCTCGATTAGGAAATGGTTTATCGGTTCTAGCTCTAGTAGCTTCAAATATACCCCCGGAATCGTCAGGTATAAATTTAAATTCATATATAGAACCAGGGCTAGCTAATTCTAACCCCGCTGCCGAAATCTTACCATCAAACTTATTTCGATCGTCTCCAGTAAACGGGACATCTTTCCAGCCCCATATACCAGTGTTTCTAGACACTAACAATTCTTCCGGTGCTTCTCCGAGTGTAAAATTAATTGGTAACTTAAAATCGATAGTTCTAAAACCCTCGAGTTTCCATTTACAGATATCGGGGTAGTTAGTCAAATTCCTGGATTTATTGAGTTTCTTACGGCCGTCTAAACTACCAGTTGGAACATAATAAGGAGTACTTGGGGTAAATATCAAACCATCAGTTGGAAAGGCTGTATCGGTCGGTATCATCTGCCTCATAATAATATAGAAATCATCAACGCTGGCAATAGCTCTAATTCTCTTAGTGTTAACTTGAAATATCGGTGTTGAATTTGTAGATGATAGTTGCATGTTAATATTATCTGCCAATAGTTGAGCATATTTCATTCTAGAATCAGTGTCATAAATCCCGATAAGTTCATTGTTGTCGGTATCAGGATTTGAACCACGTTCAATTTTGCCCCGATGAGATAAGTTCTGGACTGTATTATCAGGTTTACCTTCATTGTTGGTTCTACAAACACAATCAAAGGCCCAGTACCAATATTTAATACCGCTATTCTCATAATTAGACTGTATTAACTCACCGTCTAAAATATAACCTCTGAAACCGTCTAGGCTAAATTTATGTGTGTATCTCATAACTAAATTTAAATTGTGCGGGGCCGAAATTAACCAGACTCCAAACTTATTTGTTAGTAGTTGCTTTCGAACACCGTCAGCTTTGAAACTGACATCATAAGCTACAGTTTTATTACCGGCTAGACCACCCCATACTAGATCTGGAAACTTTAGCGTCCTCGGTTTAGGTGTGAATATCGACGTAATTCTAGTATCGTTGATTTTATAGTTATGAATACCATTGACGATCTCTTTTGACTCCTTTGACTCCTTTGAATCCTTTGAATATAAGTTTTTCCAAGAATATTTAGGCGGTTTACTATAAGTATTAAAGAATTTAATAGTATTCTGATATTCGGATTTGGTGTATATAGTTTCAGTGTTCAATAATAACCGTAAGACTTCCTTTACTAAATTCTGATACTCTTCGATTGAAGTATGTGAAAACAGTTCAAGCTCTAATTCGTATCGTTCGACGTCACTCTCGGTTTTCGGATCGTAAAACTCGACTCGCGTTAAGTCAATGCTCGCTAAACTTTCTCGTGTCGCAGTACCTGCGATGATTACTAAAAAACTGTTTCTGTATTTAGTTCGGACAGCAGATTTATGTTCCGTAAATCCCATTTCAACCGCACGATCTTTATCCAATTTAGTTTCGGTACTAATTGCATATTTAATCCCATATTCTTTGTCGATTTTTGAAGCTACTTCTTGTTTTGCAGTCCATGTTATTTTGGAAATACCGGGTAACGGAACCGAGATTGACGATTTCCTGAGCCTAACACGACCATCAGATTGCTTGTTGACGGTGGTAACAGTATCTGTTACCTGACTGTAATTATTGGTAATCACAGTAAAATCTTTTAGCTTTCCGAGCTGCAAATCACGCAATAATCTGTCATGAGTAGCTTGATCTATACCCGATTTCTGGTGATATAACGAAAATCGAACTTCGAGTTCTACACTTACATCAGAACTAGAGCTATATTTGGAATATACACGGTTAAATTCATCATAAATACCTACGGTACCTAACATTTTAAATTCTCTAATTAATATTAGAGAATCAATTCATAACGCCTTCAAATATTCAACCAGGGCGTTTTTAATATTTAAAAACCTTGTTTGGGCAGTTGAATCTAAGCCTTCTAAAAATAACAGCACTTCAACTGCCTCCTGTTTGCTAAGATCGAAAATTTTAGGGTTGCACATTGAAAAAACCAGCTTATTATGGGTTTTTAAACGGCTAGTCATAGTTACCAAATCAGAGCTTGGGGAATCTACAATTAAGGCCGGCCATGATGTCCCTGAACCCTCTATTTCCAACGTTTCACCTGATAATAAATGTGAAAGCTGGTTGTATATTTTAATTAAATTTCTATAGTTAATAGTTGGGGGCTGCTGATCACCAGTTATAGTACAAATCATTTCTTTGATTTCTACCAAAATATCTGGGAGGATAGCGCTATGCTCATCGCAGAACGTGATTATCTTAGGTTTTGGGACATCTGATACCACATCCTCTCCAAATATTTTGGAGTATTCAAGTTTAAATCTGTCATGTAAAAATATACCTTTATTCAACCACGAATTCACCATAGTTAGTAAATTTTCGCACTGGTCGGTTTTGTGGTCTCTTTTTAGTATATCATCGAGATAACCGGTGACACCATTACCGCATTCAGTGGTATACGCTACTTCTGCAAAATTAATAATGGTATCCCTGAGCCGCTTAGCGGTAACTCGTCGATCTACCGCTTTAACATTTACCGGCATTTTGAACGGTGTCCCAAACAACCGGTAACGATCGTGATATATAGATCTTAATACAATTTCGGGTGTTAACTTGTCACCCGGATTGGTAAGATCTAGTTTTTCAAAGGAATCGATACGCCAAACGGTATCAGTGAGCCTGCTATTAAATAATTCGGGATGTTCTTCCAACCCAGTATCTAACCAATATATTAATTTTCTGAAATTATCACCGCCACGTATAAGAGGGAAAATTTTGGCACTAATTATAGTTTCAATCTTTAATAAATCCGGCAATTCTATAGTATCTTTGCGATCAGTAATACCAAAATAAGCATTTCCGGATACTAGATCGAATAACTTGATTTTAATTTGCGAGTCAAATGTATAGTAAAATCCAAGTATTTTATCAGGTACTTGGTTAATCCAAGCAGTGATTCTGACCGCTTGATCCGAAGTATTTATAACGATTATACCCTGCTTACCCAAATTTAAATCGTTTTGGTCAGATCGTTTAAGATCCTCCATTTCAATGATCATACGAAACTTTAAAGATCGTAGTCATTTAATTAAATGTCGTCAGAACCAACTCAGATCGAGAAGTTTGAAAATGTTATGTGTAGCCTATGTGACAACATTAAAGGTATGTTGAGTGATGTATATGAAATGGGTCACCGGAGGCTACACCCTAAATTGTTGGACGCGATTAAAGCGTATCTTTTGGATAAAGATATGGAAGGGGTTATCGAGAAATTCGTAAATGGTTCTATATCTTTTTGGGACCAGCTTAGATTGCACGACGAAGATTTTTTTGTTAAGAATGTTGGAAAAGTGTTTGGGGATCTCCCGTATCCCGACGAGATCGCGGAATTTAGCCGTTTGTTTTTACTGACCGATGTGACTGGTGATCGGATTTTGACCGAAGAAGACCGCGATATTATATGGGAACATTTTGATTCCATGATCAAAATTTGTATTAAATACATCCATAAAGGCCGGAACCCGGGCATTAAACCTCCGGACAGTAAAGGTAAAAGTAAGGCCGTTTATACCAAGAATTTCTTCCCTAAAATCAAATTAGCCGAGCAAGCTAGAAATTGGGAAGTTGATCTAACGTGGTAAAAACTTTAAAAATATTCAGTTAACTCAAAAAATGCCGTACCTGACTGATCCTAAAAGATGGGGTCCGGGTGTATGGTTTAGTATACATCTGTTTGCGGCCAAAGCCACAGATACAGAAGAAAAAGAGTTTTTTGTACAGTTTATCAACACAACAGTTAGAAATTTACCATGTTTGGAGTGTAGAGATCATGCTACTAAATATTTGAAACGAAATCCACTTAGATCGTATATGTCATCTAGAGACCCTAAGGGTTTGTTTCGTTGGAGCGTGGACTTCCATAATCACGTAAACACACGTCTGCGTAAACGTACAGTGCGTTTTGATGCCGCTGTAGCAATGTTCTACAATGATAGCGGTGTGTGTGCTGGAGATTGTGGCGGAGTTCATTTGCCACATACTTCAGCACATACTAGGAGACAACAATTCAGAGATTGGTAACTTGTACCCGAAATCCATGTAGAACATGGATTTTTTAGTGATTTACATCTGGGATTCAGGATCGTCAGGGTCTACGATCATAGGACCTTCATCTTCGGTATCAAAACCTACATCTGCCATTGATGCCATCTTGGCAGTATCCTGAAGAGTTTCTTTCAAAAGACCTTTAACTTCATCGTCTTCAATCACACCTTCGATTGAAGCACCATTTTGAACGTTATTAACTATTTTTCTAATAACCTTTTGGGAATTAGGATTTGAGGTTATACCGTTGATAACTTTTTGAATCTCTTCGGCTGGAGGCATTTTAGTGCCTTCAGGCATATCAAGACCCAAATCTCCTAAACTTCCGAGAAGTTTTCCGACAATACTACCGGCCTGACCACCGATGGCTTTAAGATCCATGCCAGCCAAAATATCAGGCGTGCCTGTATCTTCTTCAGAACTTGACGTTTCATCAGAATCGACATCGTCCAAACCTAGTTTAACCTCCAGTTGTTCTATGATGTTTTCAAGAGATTTCTTATCATCTTCACTCTCTGATACTTCCATAAAAATAATATACAGATGGTATTGAAGTGCTAACTTTGCATCTGAATCTCTGCTGGTTAAATTATAAACTTTGCTAAGATTGAATTTATTTTCAATCTTAACATCCTTCTTACCGTAGGGTAAATAGATAGTTTCGTCAGTTATCCATTCGTCGGTTCCAGTACCCGTTAGAATGTCTATATTGTTGTCAACATACAACTGTTGAAATTGTTTGACGAAATCCGATTTGTTTTTATTGTAACGTCTGCTACAATTTCTCAGCGAAGCTCTTCCTTTCTTATCTCCTTTACTCTGCAGTAAACTATTACTAGCTTTGAAGAGTCCAGTAATATGTTTATCAAACTTATCAGTGACAGTAGCAGACATTTCTGTTTATATAAGTTTCTCTTAAGAGAGTGTTTCTTATCTGATCAGATAAGAAACTGGGTTCGTCAGTTTTAATAAACATATTACTGGAGACTTCCCGGTGGTGGGAGGGGAGAACCAGGAGGACTGGTCAGTCCACCAAGTCCTGCTGCCGGTGTCAGTCGACCAAGTTCTGATGCCAATGTCAGTCGACCAAGTTCTGATGCCGGTGGCATTGCACTAAGTCCTGCTGCCAATGGCATTCCAGTCATTGGTCTTGGACTAATGGCGGCTACTGGGATTTCCTTCTTAGCCACCGTTTTCTTCTTAGCCGCGGTCTTTCTCACGCCGGTACGCTTTGTTTTCTTAGTCGGGGCTTTCTTGGCCTTGGCCTTGGCCTTGGCCTTGGCCTTGCCTTTTTCAATTTTAAAACTGGTATTTCTTAAATCCAAAAGTTGTTGGATATAACCGGCCGCCTCATCTTGACTCATTTTAGAGGTGCCACCTCCCATTTTAGAAGCATTCTCGACTTCCGAGAGAAACTGAGAACGGAGATCGCCGGACGAAGATACGCTCGATGCGGTGTAGTTTCTCGGATCTTGAGCAATATTAACAGCATAAGCATCTGGACCTCCGGTAAACAATGACCTTTCGCCAGAAGCTGCTTGCAATTCGCTTGTATATTGTTGCAATTGTGGAAGGGTTCCTGCTACTCGATAATACGGTGAATAAAAAAATCCAGGACTTTTGAGGGATTCGGTGCTAGGTTTTGGGTTTCCAGCTTTGTCTAAACCCAAAAATTTATAGGCACCAGTAATTTTCAATTGGCCAGTGGGGACACGATTATAGTACTTCCCATCCCTAGCCTTCTTTATATTTTCCGGGGAAAATATATTCTTAGTTCGCCTGGAAGTTTTATCTGCAGTCGCCATCTTGTTTTATACGTTGATGTATCCTTTTAAGTGCGAGCTTTTTGAATTTTTAGCCTCTAATACAAGGGCGCCCGATTTTAGCTCTTTAAGTATAGTTTATACAGATCAATTATGAAAGTTTCTGAATATTCTAAATAAGATTTAAAATGTCGGGATTAGTATCCCCGTATGATAACGAATATGATACCACTGAATCTAGATGGTTTAAGATAGTAGTACTGATAATTGTTCTAATTATATTGATTTTGACAGTTATCAACATCATATATTTTAACAAAGCTCGTCAGGGTCAAACTATCAGTAGTTCTGAGGGTTCAACATTATTATGGATGAATGTGGTAATAGTAGTAATTGCTGCAATTATTCTAATATGGGCGTTATGGCGTATTCTATTTTCGAGGGAATATCGAAATCAAATAGGTGCTAATACTAGACGATATTTCCAAGGCCAGACTACTGGAATCATACCATCGCCGAGCGCTACGCCCGTTGTGGCTCCTACGCCCGTTGTGGCTCCGGGTACTGTACAGTACGTACCATTAGTTAGTACTTCCGGCGCAGCGTCTCAGAATGTATTATCTCCAAATGCGTATCAACAAATAGCTGGAGCTCAGGGATAAAATTTATTTAAACTGTGTTTCCCGAATACACTTTAAAGTTTTAGGAATATAATTTAAAGTGTATTCGGGAAACACAGTTTAAAGTAACATGGATTCGTTGACATCTGATAAACCTACTGTCTGTTTGACAATGATCGTGAAAAACGAGTCTAAGATCATTGAAAGATGCTTAGACTCAGCTAAAGATTTCATAGATATTGTATGTATTACCGATACTGGCAGCGATGACAATACCCCTGAAATTATTGAAAACTGGTGCGAACAACACGAAATCCCCTGCAAAGTATTCCATGATACTTTTAAAGGATTTGGGGCTAGCCGGACTCAGTCGTTTAAAAATGCAATCGGTCAGTTTCCGGAGGCTAACTACTGCTTACTGTTGGACGCTGATATGAAACTAGAGGTTATAGATTTCGATAAATCTGAACTTACTAGAGCTTCTTATCGCTTGTATCAATACAATTCAGGTTTGCTATACCCTAATACCCGGATTATTTCAACTAAATATGACTGGAAACTAACGACCAGAACTCACGAGTTCTGGGAAAGTCCAGGATTAAAAGATCAAGGTCAAATTGATTATGAAAAACTTAGAATCAATGACCGTAATGATGGTGGCTGCAAAGCAGATAAGTTTGAACGCGATATTAAATTGTTAAAGCTAGATATTAATGAAGGCATCCATGTTCCTAGAAATACATTCTATCTAGCCCAAACATATAAGGACGGTAATCTTAACCATAAGGCTATTAAGAGATATAAGAAGCGAATAGATCTTGGCGGTTGGGCTGATGAAATATGGTATTCTCATGCCATGATCGGTAAATGCTCATTGCGAATAGCTGATGCGGATGATGACGAAACCGCTGAAGCCGAAGGTATTAGATATTTACTTAAAGCTTTTGATATGAAATCTAACCGTGCTGAACCTATAATGGAATTAGCTACCTGGTATCGCAAGAAAAGTATGAACCGGTTAGCTTACCATTTTGCGAAGATGGCGTTAGAATGTGACCCTAAAGGCGATCTATTATTTGTCCAGCAGTCTAAGCATACGTGGGAACCGTGGTTTGAAATATCAGTGGTTGCTTTCTATATTGACAAGAAGGATGAAGGTCGGGAAGCATGTAACAAATTGCTAGGTGATGAATTCGAAGTACCTGATAATATTAAATCTCAGGTTTCTAACAACATTAAGTTCTACAAGATCTAAACCACAAAACCATCGTTGACGATGGTTTTAGTCAGCCAGTAAGGGTTCCGATACGGCAACATTAATTTTGATATTAGGATACCGCGTGTCCTTAAGTGACATTTGGAATATAAAAGATAATGTCTGTAATTCTAGAGGTGGACACTAGGGAAAGCAACAGTCTAGACTGGTTGAACCGTCTTAAGTTTGACGGTAAAATAGCAGCGGTAACAATTAAAGCCAGTGACACTAATACTTTACCAATACTATCTGTACATCGGGGCGAAGAGTTGGTTATACTAGAAACTGACGACTGGAAAACTCGTTTTTCAAGTAATTATAGCGTTGAAGTTAGATATAGCGACGATTATTGTAGTTACGAACATCGGCTATATAGACCTGGTTGTTCTGTTAAAAAGGTAAGTGCCAGACTTGGAAAACTCCCGGTATTTGAAGGTGCCTATATCAAAAATTGCACTAATTTTTGGAGTGAAGCCAGAACCGCCGATACTTTAGAAAAATCTCACAATTATAAGAGATCTGATACCTGGTATGGTTGCTATCTCAAAGGTAATATTATGAAGGGACAAGAATTTAACGAAGAAGCTTTAGAATGGTATCATCGAGCTGATACCATTCAGGCTAATCGATTAGAAGTATTATTAGCGATATATAATCTTGACAAATCGGTAAGCCACGGCAGAATTGCCACAGCTTTGGAAAATCCAGATTTACCATACCATCTGCCATCCAAATTGGAGTTAGAACAGATAATTTTTGGAGGTTAATTGAAACAATCGAGAACCTGGTCTTTGGTTAAGACTGCTAAACAGCCAAGTCTGTCATCTTGGCTGTATGATATCACAATCTTGTCATTTAGTAATATACAGCCCATAGAATACTCGACTAATTCGGTAGTCATTTTGAAGAACCTTGATAGGTGTTTTATTTCAAAATTTCTGGATAACAGTATGAATTTTTGAAGATACGCGGTTCTACCATTATGTAAATGGACCGACGAATGTACGGTCATTAACCAATAACATCCAGAATATTTAGTTCCAGCTAACCATGAATTTACCAAGATCGGGGCCGACGAACCTCTTATGTGATCTAGATCATACTTGGTAGGGGTTTCAACGTAAATCTCAGTAGATCCGATATCTTGATCTTTAACCTTGATTAGTGTGAATGGGTCATATTTGTATACCATTAATAATTCCCCATTGTATGTAAACGCCAGCCAATTTTTCTGGGACCTCCAATCGGCATAGTGTAGCATAGTTATGCTAATAATTTTGCCACCAATTCCAATTTGGCCAATTATCATCTGGTGACTCCGTTCAACGTGAGTGTCAATTCCGGTACCAGTAAATCCTATTTGACCATCAGGATATTTGAAAATTCTTAGATCCTCGAAATTTTCAATAGCGGTGTGTCGGTGTTTGAAGTAATCGATTGATACGTGCAATTTACACTGAGCAGTAACATTTAAATCACAGTCTAACCATATCATATAGGTCTCGGTTCTGATCTTTCGATCTTCGTGCATCGAGAGATACGCGCCGTTCTTAATAAGATAATTGACAGTTCTAGCTAAACCTATAGCTACGGTTCCCTCGAGTTTAACCCATTCGGGCATATCATCTTCGATTTTCAACAGCGAGGTGTTCATAAGATGATAATTAGCGGGGTGATGTATCTGGTTATATATTTTGACGATCTTTTCGGGCCGCTGTATCATCTGGCGTTTGTAGAAATCACAAATATTGCGTAGATATCCGTGCTTTAGATTTCTAGATACACATCTATCTCTTACCAGTAAGTCCTGGTGATAGAATGCCGAATCAAAATCACCAAGATAATAACAGGCTGCTGATGTTTCAAAGTTAGCTTGGGACATCGCGTCGTAATGATACCAATTACGGTAAATGGTTTTAGGGTCTAGGTTTGCGCTAATTACGGCTTCTCTATTATTTAACAAATTATGACACTTACGTGTAAAATGCAAAATATCGGGAGTCATTGGGAATTTACTCATTTTATCCAAAGCCTGTTTAAAACGATTATTAACGACCAACTCGTTAATTTCTTTAACCACTTTAAACATGATTAAGCTTTCAGGTGATTTACCAGTATCGATATACAACGGTAAAATCTGAATATGATCGGTATTTTTAGGGATTTTGGCTCCAAATTTGAGTAGTCTGACTTTTGCTTTCACATAATCGCCCCGTTTCAAATATACCTTATAACAATCATCCGTCAAATCTGATGGTAGATAACTCATTGGTGAAACCTTTTCACCCTTCTTTAGTTTCAAGACATATTCAGGATTAGCGTCAAAACCAAAATGATAACGAATGTATCTAATACCAGGTATTTTTAAAGCGTCATGCCAACCGTCAGGCATATTATTTGTTTCGTAAACGACATCCACGTTCATTTCTAACCGCAATTGTATGTTAAAGAAAATCGAGGCCAGCCTCGATTTTTAATATCATCTAGATTTTTTGGTATATTTGACGACACATTTTGCAATTATTAGTTGGAGTTCGGCTGGTAGTTTATTAACATTAAATATTACACCTCTACCACCTGGGCCTGATTTTCCGAAAAACGGGATAGGTGACCCCCTCATTGTCAAGATTGCTTCTTCTTCACTCATTCTTGACCTCAAAATTAGTCGCCAATGTTCCATAATTAGTTTTGCAATATCCTGCTTTTGTGAAATATTCATGGCGGGTATAGTCCTAGATATAGCACCCCAATCTGGATGAATTGGGGTTGTATCTATGGCTAATGTGTTATATACTGGAAACAACGAGTTATCCATGTTTTAAACATACTCATATTCGTTTTCGACAAATTCAATTTTAGAATTGTACATAGAACTAGAACTTCTGCCCCCGGTAAAAGTTGGTTTTGGTTCATCGGTTATTACTACTCTCGGCCTTTGAATAGCGAATTCTGGTTTTTCGAGAACACTCTCAACCCAATCATAAATTGGTTTGTGCTGCAACGGCACTATATGTTTAGCTTTAGCTGGAATCCTATGGTAAAGGGTCATTTTACCATCTACAAATTCAGCATTGAGTACAGTACCAATTAAAGATGTACTCAGCCATGACGCCCCGGTAAACATAATCAACGTCGGAAAATGACTTACAAATCTAAGAAGATCAGTATGTACTCTTCTAATTTCGTTGGTATTACTCATAACATGAACTTCGGTCACGTCAAATCTAGGGTCCTTTTTGAGATATGTTCCTAATCGGGGCCAGACATTACTCTTAAAAGCTTTACAAGCACCACATTTTTCAGAGGTTACTAACACCAGCATCGGCTTCATGATGAAATATAATTTTAAATGTTGTAGTTGACTTTAATGTAAAAATTTAACGATTACACTAGTGTAATCGTTACCCCAAGCTGGTAAAATTAATGCAGACCTAATCTGTTCGCAGTTTCCTCAGTTATTTTAATATAAACGTATTTGTCATCGTCGGTAGTCCCAGATTTTTCGTCAAGTTTTTCAACTTTAATGTTCAACGGATTTTCAGGTAAAACCGATAATTCTTTAAAAACTTCATCTTCGGGAACTACCGGTATTTCTCCTTGGGCTGGTATCTCAATGCTTTTAATACCAGCCCGCCATCTGTTAATCGTAGTTTCGGTTGATGTCCATCCTTGTACCAACATCCCCTTTTTGGTATCTAAATCTATGGTCAAACCCGTAATGTCAGTTTGCTTGCTGTACAGTAATATATGACGACATCTATCAGAACTACATTTAATGATTTTACGCCTAAGCATAGTTACAGGTTGATTCATACATCTATATACATACGTAAAGATATCACTGGGATCACTATCAAACTGTGTTTCTAGTGCAATTCCTAAAACTCTATTGGAACCACTATCGTAGTGGTCTACCGGATACGGATTACTAAATCCACCATCTACAACACTACAACCGTCCCGATATTGCCTTTCAAAAATTAGTGGGATGCCAGCTGAATACATACATGCTTGAACTACTGACAATTCAGGCGTAGTTTCATATGTGTATATGTCTTCGTCTACATGATACAAATCAGAACCAAAAATTTCGAGTTTAATACCAGTCAACATGTAGAATTTTTCCATAGTTGGTACGAATCCATATTTTTGCACCAATTTTGAGGATACCAAATCTATCAAATTTGCAGGATCAACTGCACCTTGATTCGTGATTACACGAGTTATATCTATCGAATCTACACCATGAAATATACCAGAATCAACCGCAATATGAAAAATTTCATTCATTTTATAGCCGGCCAACCATAAAGTACTAATAAATGATCCCACAGATACACCGGCAATAATCTCGAGTTCATCTAAATAACCGGCATCTTCCAACGCCCATATAGCACCCAAATATTTAAAGCCCTTCATACCACCTGGACCTATCACCAGTACATTCGGTTTCCATTCAGATTCCATTTTACATGTATGGTTTCTTTTATTAAGTCTGATCTTTGAAGATCAGACTTATGTCATATATTTAGATGTTGGCTTTAACATAATCGATAATGTCTGTAATCTGTTTATCATATGAGATCCCAGGTGTCTTTGCTATATTGAGGTAACAGCGACCAACTAAAATCGCACCTGGTTGGTCTAACCCTTCCGCGTTCAACAGAAAGTACGCCCGCTCTGAAAAAGCTTTGCGAATTTCAAAATCCCGTTCGGATTCATTATTATCTCGTGACACTACCATAGTAGTTGTGATAACGGTACTCACAACTGGCACCGATGTCGCTCGAAAACTTGATCTAAGATTCATTAAAATGACCCCAAGTTGGTTACCATCTTTAGAAGATTTTTGTTTGATAGGTTTATCACCAGTACTCAGCAGTATAGATTTAAGATCATCATTCTGAGTAAATTTAGCGGTGACCGCTTTAGTCAACACTGAAATCTTGACGGTTTCCCAATCAGATCTTGGTCTCAATCCATGACTTAGAAAACTGTCAATCACTACTTTAATAGTAAAAGCTTCATACGCCGGAATATTCGGATCTAGCTTAGAACTTCCGATTCTGCCGGGTTTTTGATTACCCAACGCGATCTTTTTATTCTGCGTATTAGCCGCCCGTATAAAATCAATATATTGAATACCTGATGATCCTTGAGTTACATATTTTTGAGATTGAACATATTCTTCAACTGAACTCCAATTTTTGCCATCCAATTGTAACTTTAAATCGGTTGCGTATTTAGATTTTTGGTCACTGTTATCCCATAAATTACTGAATTCTCCGTATTGTTGTTTCGGTTTGTCAAAAACTACTTCAGTTTCATAAACTGTAACCGGAGCCGGTAGATCTATAACCTCTTCCTCTTCTTCTTCCAGTAATAGTTCTTCTTCCTCTACCTCTTCTTGTAACAATCGCATCAGCAGTTGTTCTTCTGTTTCCGGAATATCTGACGTAACCGGATGATCCGGCTGCTGTTCAATAGTTCCAGTCAATACTCGTTCAATATCAGTGAGTCCGATTTCTTCTTCGGAAGAATCATGATAATCAGAACTCTCTAAGTCTGAGTATATTTTCTCAGAATCAGTTGTGCTCTCTTCGGTACTTTCCGAATAATAGTATTCATCGTCGGAATCCGACATTTTGTTTATGATAATGCAAGGCTTAATATAATAATCAAATTCTATTAATTAATTACATTAAGCCTTTTCGACAAAATCTAAAGTTCTATTATTTCAAAAAAATATGGATAAACTGGGGGATCCAACAACGATAGCGGCGGGAGCTGGTATCGTTGTCGCCGTTGGGGGTTTAATACACACAAATAATAAGATCAGCGAGATTAGGCGAGATTTAGATGAAGTAACCGGACATCTAGCAACAACTATTGGCGAAAAAGGTTCACTAGAACGAATTAAAGATAACATTGACAAGTTGGGGAAAGCCGTTCAAGCTTTAAATATAAACATCCGTGAAGTTGCAAACGTAATTCATAGCGAACATGAACTCAGAAATTTACAATTTACCTCTATCCTATCATTTATGGAAACTGTCGGCGAAGTACCATCAGAAACTTCACAAATACTGACAAGAAAAATTCAGATGGTACCTCAACCTATGGTTCATCGAGATAGTGGATTCCACGATGAAATTGGCGCTGTAAGGTCCAAATCAACAGTCGAAGTACCTTCTAATCGCCGGGAAGTTCTACGTAATTTAGGGATAGGATAAGTTACACGACATAAATTAAGACTAGTCTTAATTTATATTTAAACATTATCGTTTTGACGATAACACAACAATTATGATTAACAATATAACGACTCCAAGTATTACAAACGGTATCCAATTAACGTCATCAGTTTCTGATTCATATTTACATTCAACGGTTTCTCTGAAAATTTCTTCCCGCCAGGCTTTACTTTTACTTGGATCATCATCCTCTTCAAATAGCACCAAATCGTTGCGTTTAATAATATTTGGATGGAAAACGAACGATCGCAACGACTCACTTTGAATACATTTAGTCAAAAATTGATCAGCTGGGACCTCTGTGGGTAACTTTGATAGTAACTTATCAACACATTCTTTAGTTATAATATATGCATATTTACACAGTGGATGTTTAGATTCAAATAATCCGTTATAAACTTTCTTATAACGACCACAACTATCTTGACACTTGCCTAAGTACAAAATGTCAAAATTATCACCGTGTGCGCTATAAAATTCTAGTAACTTTGTGTTCAAACTGGTTGGATCGAAGTTAGTGACCGCTGTATCTTCTAGAATTAAGGCTGATTTAAAATCTTGATCTGCTAATTTTTGCCAGACCTCAACATGGGACATTAATGATGACATTTCAGATCTAGTCATTGACGATGGTAATTGGATTATATGATTATAACTATTGACGTCAATTAATTCATCTGGATCTCTAAGCCCATGTACCTCATATTTTAGAGCAAGTATATTAGCAATGCTAGATTCTGCCAGTTCGGACCCTGACGTTATAATATAACATTTATCAAACGGATACTTGGGCATATCTATTTTTTGGAGTTATTGATTTACTTTGAGTAATTGTTGTATCTGATCTCACGACACAATTGTCGTGAGATGTTGGTATCTAGATAGCAGTATCTGTTGCAATCGGCGCTGAAATATCACCATCACCAATAGTGCTCATACTACCTTTACTATAGTCACTAGAATTGGATCTATCATCTGATTTAGATTCTTCGGTCAAACTCTCCAATGCTAAAAGTTGAGCTTTGAAGGAGTTAGCCATATCCGGAAATGCTGCCTTTAATCTCAATACTGTGTCTGACTGTGGCAATCGTTGTTCTATGGGTTTGGCCCACAGAACAACGACACTTTTCAGTTTGACCTGCAAACTAGGTTTGGCCGAAACGTAAATCTTCTTTATATAGAAATTTGGTACCAGTGCCATTACAATATTCTTCTGAAGTACCGTCCATTCGATAAGATTACCGTCAAGACCAATAAATTTGGTACGATCGCTACTGCCATCTTTAGTACTTTCCCAATTCAACAGTCTAACGTACATCGTAGATTTCTCTTCTAACGGAATCTGAGTAAAATCGTCAGTCGGTGTGTACACTTTATTTTTGTAGCCACACATTCTGAGATACGTGTCAGTTTCGGCACTGAAATCAGGCAACTTAACCTGCATCTTGTTATTTTCGATAAACTTACCAGTTTTGCGCCAGAATTTAGTGAACCATTCTTTAAACTCTTTAGCTTGATCATCGTATACCGGTTCGTCGGATGATGTCATACCCCCGGGAGAACGAAATGACAGTTTCAAAGAATATGACTTCTTTGACCCTTGGAGTCGCGAGGTAATACCTCCATAACTCATCATCGGTGGGCCTTCGAAATAAAAATGTTCAGGTTTTACTAACTCAGGATTACCGCCAGGGCAGTACAGGACCGGAATATCGAAGTAAGTACCAGTTTCTCTGACTTCGTTCCCAAAGTCATCCTTACCAATAGATTCATATGTCTTTGGTTCAGGCTTACCCGATAATATTTCGGTGTCAATATTAATTTTATTCCATGTTACGGTTCTATAACCAGACCTAGTAGGTGCTGTAGAAACGACAGCACCTGGTACTAAACCGGTAGTTGCTGGAACTACGGAAGGGGGTGGTAAAGTGCTTGAAGTGGGAATTTGTACGTTCATGTTTCTTGTACTTGGGTCTCGTTCACTTGGGTTTTGTTTTGTGATTTTTTTATCACATACTATTTATGAAAACATCAATTTGCAAGTTATATCAAATATATAACAAAGGTATTTCCAATTATATGTATGGAAATTCAAGATGTGGTATTAATTGTAACAATTATAATCGTGGTAGCATTCATTGTATTAGTAGTGGTGCTGTGGCATTCCATATTCAATAATAATCAACGTTACGGAAGTTGGGAACAACAATTACCAACTGAATGTATTATGAAAGGTGAGAGCTGTACTGAGGGCGGTACCCAAACTGTTACTGAAGTTTGTAACCCAACCGAAAGGGGTGTCGGCTGTTTAAACGAACAGGGCAAGCAAATATACGGTACCAGAACTGTAATTAGAGATTGCCAGCCAGTGTGCCAAGCTAGTGTATTTGAGTTATTAGACACCTCTCCATGTGTTATTGAAGGAATACCAACAACCCAGTGTGTTCCAGCTGGCACTACTGGAACTAGAATTACTACTAGTAAATGTGTAGTTAATGAAGCTGATGGAGTTAATATGTGCAATCGAGTTGAAATTGTACCTATAATCGGTCCGACCGGCGAATCTGGTACTGGTGACCGATTGATCGTATACCAACCAGGTGAAACTATTACCGAAACTGCAAATTGTACCGATTATATTAACCCGATATGTGGTTCCTGGATATTCGAAGAACTTCCACCTATTAACATGAGTACATGTCAGGCTAATTCTACAATTTTTCTGAGAGATATGTGTAATCTCGGTGATATGATTCCAGATATTTCTAGTACTCTAATTGAAGGATATATAACTGAAGATCTCCGATGTTCTACTGGACCTAATTGTATCGATTTAATGCCGCCAGAGTGTAGTGATGTAACCGTAAATCCATCAACAGTAGCTGCCGGTACTTTTAACCCGGAGTTTCTAGGGGTTCAATGTTCCGGTGTAAATTCTAGTTCTACAGTACCTACTTGTCTCGGGTTATGCAGAAAACAAACTTCGGACCCGGAGATATTCTCGTCGATTTCTGGAGGGGCGTTTAACGAATTACTAACAAGTTTGGTGTATATACAGATCCCAACTAAAGGTTATTTAAATGTTGAACAGAGTCCACCAGTTGATGAGTTATCGGTTGTCCATCGAGATACAATTCCATTTGCTACTATGAACAACAATATCTCGCCGTTGCAATTAATTGATCTCAACGCAACCGATGGTCGGGATTGTGGCGATGAGGAACGGCAATTTGCTACCAGTTGTCTGTTACGATTTGCGTACAGATCCCAGATAGATTCGGATACGGTATCATGTCAAGTTGCTATTACTCAAAGTTCAGATTATGTTGGTTGGATGATAAGAGATCCCGTAGACAGTAGCAAACCTAAATGGATCCGAATGCAGGCCCAGTATGGGGCTGAGGGTGTACTTTCAAAAGATGTACCCGAATTCAATATAGTGAAGATATCATCATTCGTACCCCAAAAGATATCAGGGTTTCCGGCTAATATGTTAGGTACAATGAGGATATCATTGAAAACAACTGATGGTACTGATCTTGTGGTTCCATTGATAGACATTAATCGAGCCGGAGATGAAATTATTGGTAGTTTTACATTAAATAATGTAGAAGCTTACATATTTCCATTAGACACTAATCTATCATCTAGGAGCGACCGTTCAGCCGGTAATTGTAATCTTCAATTTGACCCTAACGGGATTGTATTTGAACCGCTTGGAGAGTGGTGGTCGTAATCGTATAAAAAAACCAGCCTGGACTGGTTTTTCGGAATCGGAATGTCTATCACTCCCCAAGCTTAGATATTTTAACAGTTTTATCGTAGATACCTTCAACCGCTTCGTGGTCTATTATCAACACAGTTCGTGTGTTATACTTTCTAATCATTTCAACGGCCGATTCACGAAGTTCACCACCTATTGAGCTTAAGCATTCGTCTAACAATAATAATTTGGAATTACTCACAATACCTAACGCGATAATAATAGCTAATGATACCCTATCACCTTCACCGCCACTCAATTGGGATACCGCGTCATATTCAGCCCCCTTGTACATTATATGTAAGTTAACCTCAGGTTTAACCCTACCTCCAGTTTTCAGTATTTTAAACATTGATAGCACTACCTGTATGGGTTCATCAAAAAGGTTGCTCAATGTTTCTTCTAATACCGTATTAATGACGTTTACAGTATCATTTAACTGTTGATATTCAACTTGTATAGCCGTGGTCTTTAGGTTATTCAGACTATTCAATCTACCGTATAACTGTTCTAGTGACTGTTTATCCTGGGTTAATTTAGTTAATCGTTCGCCACATTCTTTAGCATATTTAATATCATCGATGAATGTGGTGAGTCTTTGAAGTTCTGTTACGACAGTATCATAATCAGTCTTAGGATTACTCTCTGTTAATTCCTCTAGCGTTAGTTCTCGTTGATGTAATGACGATAGTTCGGCATTTAGTCGATTAATTTCGGTAGCTAATTTCAAGTGTTGATCTCGTGATGTCTGCATTTCGGTTAACTGGGCCCGCATTTTATCAAGTGGTTTGGTAATGGTTTCGGTACTAAATTGTGACCTAATCATCTCGATCTTACGATCAAGACTCACGATCTCGATTGCGACTTTAATGTCAGTTTCCGTAAACTCGGGTTTTGGGACTACAGACACCGACTGTAAACTATTGATGGCTGATTTTAATGCTAATGGGTTATCATCACTAATTATAGGCTCCGGGTATAAGCTTTCTAACTCGGCAATGACCGATAAATTTTTGGAGTTATTAGCGGCTAGCGTCTGATAATTTCGAAGTTGCTGCAGCCTAAAATTTAGTGTTCTAATATCGTCATCGGTCATACCCGGTAATACATCTTCAACCTTTACTAATTTACCGACCACTAATTTGAGTGCAGCCGAGCAATTCGGACAGCTCAGTAATTCTTTACTGAGCTTGGCTTGGTTTATTTTAAATTCGGTGTCAGTAATACATTCGTTTACCGTAGGCTTTTCGAGTTTAATATCCGGTAGCGTTGCCAACTTTAACTTCAACTGGCTGATTCTAGACTGAGTATTCCGATACTGTTCCGCTTTCTCAGCCAGTTTTAATCTTTCCTGTAGATCTCGGAGTTTGTTGGCAATAGCCTCAGTAGTATATTCGCAACCATACGTTGTACAAGTCTGCAATCCCTGTAAATGCCTCGTGTTTTGGGACCGAATATCAAATTGAGATAAACTGGATAATTTGACTGGGTCAAATTTATCATCAAGTTTTAGACCACTCCGTTGTACTACAAGCTGCTGTAACTGTCGCTTAAATGAGAGTTGTTGATTAGCGGTTACTATTTGTTGTTGTAAACAGTTAATTTGGTCGACAGTTGGCGGTTTATCCTTTGGTATCATATTTTTGACCCCAGTCAACTTTTCGGTTTTGGTGTTGATTATAATTCTAAGCTGATCCAATTGCCCCTTATCATTCTGATACTGTAACAATTTTTGGTGTAATTCTTTTAGTTTGAGCTCAGATTTTTTCTTCCATGTAACATATTCGTCTAGCTTGGGTATAGCCGTCGAGCTTTCCGCAGTTACACTTTTAGACGCCGTTTGGGAATTGTAACTCAGGACCTCTCGTTCATATATAGCCCGTTGTGCTACAATTGAGGTCTCTAATTGTTTAGCCTTAGCAGTTATGGTGCTAATATATTCATCAGGATCATCATCACCTAGAGCGATTGTCCTGAGTACTTGTAACTTTTCTTTCTGAGAACCTGACAGAAGTAAGCATCGATCTTTTTGTTTAATATATGAAGTCGACGCCCATAATTTCTCGTCTCCAAATGTTTGGACAATCATATTCTGGGCTACCGTGTCAGTCCATATCGATCTTTCATCTGGTCCATGAACTTCTACTGTTACCCGATCCGGTTTCTTCTGTCTAGTTATTATAAAATTGGTAGTACCGGTAACTGGGATCGTTAATTGAACCTGGCACTTAGTTTTAGTATCTGCAGTTTTTGGGTACACATTTCGGAGTTTACCATATAAACACCACCGGATAGCCTCAAAAATAGTACTTTTACCAGCACCTGAGTTTCCAGACAACAATGTTATTTTGGAACCGGGAAACTCAAGCTCTTGATGATCGTAGCATTTAAATCCACTAATACCAACTTTCATGTTTTGAATAATACAAACATATACATATATTCAATTACATAATTGAATATGCTGTGTATGGTAAATGAGTCCATACACAGCATATTTGCTGGGTATTTTGACAATTACCATAATTATATTAACCTTTGTATTGGTAGCCCGGATAAATCCAGAAGTTAGAATTGTGTATTCTAATATTTTTTGTGATTTTCAGGATGAAGAAAATGAGTAACATTGAATATCTAACTAAACATCATGCTCAAAAATTCGGGTTAAATGTTATGCAGGTTGATCCAATGTTCAGCGAATATGGACCAATATACGACCGGGATTACGGGATGTGTTACGGATCTCAGTTTTGGACTATGCAGGGACAATTTTATAGAGTTTTATTCTTACATAGACCTGGCGACCCTAGTCAGCATAAAAGAATGATATATTTTAATAGAGAAGAATGAGCAAAAAACTCAATCTGGGATTGAGTTTAATGTGTTTAAATACACGGTATAAATCTCCACCCGCATTTATTACATATAATACGCCAAAGACGCTCATATTCGATCAAAATCTTCCTAGTTTTAATGTTTTTGAAATCATCATGATTACAGGGTACATTTAGAAGCTGTAAATGTTTCATCAGCCTATAATCGGTATTTAACGATGATGTTCGTTCTTTAGGGATAGATATATACACAGCCTGCGATTTGTCGTAATCTAACATCAAACGTTCCTTGTATCGGGATAGATCGATTAATTCCCAACCCCAGTATTTTTTGCCGATCAAATTGATGTCTGGATAGTAACTACTGAGTTCTAAAGATTTGAGAGCGTTATGGATCATTATTCTACTAGTACCTTCCCGGCGGCCGCTAGAATTAAGTTTTCTATTTTCCTTGATATATTTACCAGTTTGTAATCCGATACTTAAAAAATAACCGTCCAAAGAATCATTGATATCTGAAGGTAAAATGTCAGGTTGTTTACCTTGAAATCTATCTATAGCCTTTTCAAAATTCTCACGGTCTTCATAACCACCATCCCCACTGTCAATTATAAAATCAAAACCATCGATATTAACACTATCTCCGGACCTGGTAATTATACTGTACACATAACCACAGTTATTGCAAGTTTTGGTACCGGTAAATGTATCCGGATCATCGAGCTCGTGATTACAAATATGACATTTTTCCTTAAATACCACGGGTTTCAATATTTTGATATCGACGAATTCTTCGGCTAAACTAATGATCTTAGTAATTATTATACATTTAGGTGAATAATTATCAACTACAGTTTGTTTACCGAAGGACACGACTTTTGGAATACGGGAATAACGTCGATATTCTCGTAATAACGGGACTACCGATTCCAGATATCGACGTTCAGTATCTTTGTTATTCAGATCGTCAATTCTGTGTTGTAAATCAGAAATTTGTTTTGCTATGAACTTATGATCTATGAGTGTTCTGGCCGATTTAATTTTTGATTCGAGTGCAGATTTCCGAGTTTGTAGTTCAAGTACGCTGGATTTTCTAGATCTTATTTCATGAAGCACTCTGCTATGAATTTCGTGGACGTTACAATCCTCTAAACATTCATATATTAAATCACCAGTTTTAATAACATTATTAGATTTAGATACTAAGTTGTTAACATAACTAGGACGACGTCTTTTTTCTCGAGAGTTCACTCTCGAGAAAATTGCAACACCAGACATATTAAATTTAATATGTCTGTTATCAGCTTTAACTATACTGGGTTGCGCTGCCAGTATTGATACAATTTAATTTCGGGGGAGTATTTGCGCTTCATAAAATCCATGATATCATTCTTCAAACGGATATCCCTAATTTCTGGGGATTCAAGTGATAATTGTATTATGAAATACATATAATCTACCTCTCTAATTTCGAACGAACGACCACCATCGACATAACCACCGACTTTAATTTTCTTAGGTGGAACTGTGATAATGGGAAGATTGACTCCTGATAGCTCTTGCATTAGCGTATATTTATACGCTTTGTTATACAGCAATTCATCGGGAATATCAATAGAAAAATGAGTGTCGCCTCTCATTTCTGTAAATAGCGTCATCTTGTCGTCAGTACTAGAAACCGCCATATTAATCATATTAATAGATGCTAGATACTCTCGTTTGCTCATCTTTAATATCGCGTTCCTTTCGGATTCGGTAAGTGCCTCATTTTTATACAATTCAGGGAAAGCTTCGTTATCTGGTAAAACCGCTAACATTTGGATACCCTTTGAACTCTTGATATCAACCATTCGTTTGAGTACAGCGTTAAACGAAAACGAATAGCGACCGGTGTTGCTATAGATATACGTTCTAACACAGAATTTAGCGATTGACTGTAATGTAATATTACCAGATGAATTTTTTAACAGTGATGTTGCTACGAATTGAATATCTGGTTCGGTATAGGAGTGGCGAGTGGATAGCGATTGCCTAACCGCTTCACTCGCCACTATTATCGACTGGTCCACAGTTTCCATTTTTGGTGTTCTAAATTATTGCAGGTTTTTAACGAAAACCCATGTTGACATGGGTTTTAATTCATCAACAGTCATTATGATAATGAGCCACTTCTTTACTCATCTTTTCAATACTACCGGTGGTTAATCCGGTATTTTTAGATATCAACTCTTTGGTGACACCTTCGAATCCTAAAATATTACCCCAGTAATGTATGGCTCCGGCCGCCACAAGTTTTGGAGGTTTATCTTCCAAACTTGGTTGTCTTTCTATAACATCATTGACCACAGTAGTGACATCTCCTGAAATTGCTTCTGCGTTGATAGATTCGCAAATTTTGAATATATAACTGGTAGCTGGTATATGGGTTGATACAATCAATTCTTTATCAGCACACTTTCCAAATGTAGTCATAGCAGACGAAATCTCATTTTTCTCCATCCCACATTTCTTAGCTAGTTCCTGTGTAAAAATAGCATAATTTTGTGATAATGCCGCGTTGTAGATACATGCGAAAACGATATGTTGTTTCTTTTTCTTCCTTGCCTCTTTAACGCCAGATTTGTTAAATATAGCTACTGCTTGGTCTAGAATTTCCGACGGTACATCGATTTCACGAATACTAGTAATAACCGCGGATTCGGTATTCTTGGTTATATTCCAGGATTTATTGAAACCGCTACCATCAGGGTGATAATAGTTTAGACTATCCCGGTCCATATTTTTGGTAACCGATAAATTTGAAGAAATTCGGCTGTTAATACTATCTCCAATATCTGTGAACGGGTCAGACATCATTAATTGATTGTTGATTTGTTATTCGAATATTCAAAAAATAGAATTCAGTTATCAATATAACTGGATTATGTCAATTTCGATCGCTCTATCTGAGCTTACAGACGGTCACTGGGTAACTATCAGAGACCGTCTGTGGTTTAAACCTAAAGCTAATTTTTATCGACGTAACCAGTTTAGTACCGAACCGGATGTCAAACCTATTAAACTGTTTCATAAACAGGATCATGAGGTACTGATACCATTCACGTTTGCTAATTGTCTCTTGGGTAAGTTTCTAGTTAGTAATGCTGATTTCCCAACGGTTGATTTGCGATTCAAAGTTGACCTTTGGGAAAAACAACGATCAGTAGTTGATGAAGCAGCTGATCAACTCAATAAATATCATACTACCACTTTATGGTTACCGTGTGGTTTTGGTAAAACTGTAATATCAGCTCACCTAGCTTGTCGTATCAATCGAATGACAGTAGTTGTTTTCAAGAGTAAAATTTTGAAGAAACAGTGGTTGGATAGTTTTAACAGCTTCACAAATGCCAAAACGTGGATTGTAGGAGATCAGACAATGCCGGGAGAACCACCTGACGTTATTATCTGTATGGTATTGCAAATACATAAAATTCCAGAATTATGGATGGATAGTATAGGTACCCTTATTCTAGATGAAGTACATGAATTGTGTACTACCGAATATTCCAAAGGTGTGATGAAAGTCCGGCCATGTTATATTATAGCTTGCACTGCTACTCCTATAAAAGAAAATGGGGCTCATACTGTATTGTATAATCTTTGCGGTACTCATAATGTGCATAGATTGCCTGACAAATCACTGGTAGTATATCAGTTCCTCACATGTATTAAATTTACGATGAGTGTTACCAAAAATGGAGACCCTAACTGGAACGGGTTATGTGAAGAAATTGCAAATTGTCGTGTCCGGAATGAAATGATTGTACGCCTAGTCCGTAATTTTTGGAAACGGAAGATAATCATACTTACGGTAAGAACCGATCACCGAGAAATACTATACAAAATGCTTGAAAGTACTGAAAGTGTGGCTAAACTAACTAAAGACAAAGATACGTACAGATCATCTAGAGTACTAATCGGTACATTCTCTAAGATTGGTACCGGGTTTGATGAAGCTACTTCTTGTATTGATTTTGACGGTCGGCGTATTGATATGCTAATTATGGTCGGTAGTACTAAATCTAAAACTAGAGTGATACAAGCACTAGGTAGAGCCGAAAGATCTGACAACCCTATGGTTATCGACCTAGTAGATGACAACGGTAGTATTCAACGACATTGGAAATTACGGCGAGCTATTTATAACAAACGCAAAGCTAAAATCAGAGTGCTAACTGAAGATCAAATTGAAGCGGTGGGGGATGGACCTACACCCCCAGTTAACCCGATTTTTGTTATTGAAGATTAGATCGTTATTATTATGAGTCCATAAGCAGTTAACGACACCAAAGAATATTTAAATCCTCCCTGGTGAGACTTTGAAAATGATTTTTATGAGATTTCATCGGAAGAGTATGAGTCTTATCCTACTGATCTTACTATGGCTGATATTTACGTTATGGAAGGAACAAATCTGACATCTGCTGAAGAAACGAGCGTCGTTTCATACAGACATGGCAGATGTCAGATTTGTTGGAACTCTGGAATTTTCCAGAGTGTGGGGTGTTGTGATAAACTCTTCTGCGAAGATTGTATATCCTGCGGTCTGGCATTATTTAATACATGCTGGAAATGTAACAAAGTGGTTTGTAGCTTCTCTAGTTGCTGTGTATTTCTGGATCTCAAGAATAACTATAAGCCGGCTTGTACAGGATGCTACGGTCATTGATGGTTCTTCACTCAATCTGTATATTAAAAAAACCAACCCCAGGGTTGGTTTTATTTAGTCAAGATCGTAGGGTTTACAATATCCATTCCGGAAATGATTTTGAAGACACCGTTTGTCTCGGGAATTGAGATCTAAGCTACATGTCTATACCAAACGAGATTATCGCGATTATCCTCGAATATGTCGGACCCGACTACTCCACAGTATTGAGGTTGGTATGCAGGTTGTTTAACAAGCTGTCACC
>Ga0209986_10000748_pt1 | contig 32016 bp, 31 predicted proteins | sample BlataG_FD_183168 | JGI IMG/M metagenome (GOLD analysis project Ga0209986, IMG submission 183168) | Deep subsurface microbial communities from Black Sea to uncover new lineages of life (NeLLi) - Black_00105 metaG (SPAdes) (version 2) | ecosystem: Environmental > Aquatic > Marine > Oceanic >...
GTAGCGGCGGCGCAGGTCATTGAAGAAGCGGAAGAAGAGCCAGAGATCGGACTCGAACCGATGACCTGCTCATTACGAATGAGCTGCTCTGCCAACTGAGCTACTCTGGCGTGAAATACCAGACTATCGGGCCGCTTTGCGCAAAGCAATCCCCACACCCCGCTACATCATCTCGAGCGGGTCGACGTCCGCAATCCACTGGACCTCCTCCGGGGTCTTAACGTCTTCTGTCGCACTGCGCACCGTGCGGGAAAGCGCGAGCGGATCGGCGGCCTGGAGCTGAATCGCAAACCGGTACTTGCCGCGCAGCTTGGCAAACGGTGCGGGCGCGGGGCCTAGCAGACGAAAGAGAAAATCGGCCTCGCGACACGCGGCACCGATCCGCTCACCCAGAGCGGCCGCAAATTCGCGGGTGGCCATCTCGACCGGGCCACGCACCAGAATGCGCACCATCGCGCCGTAGGGCGGATAACCCAATGCTTTCCGTAATGGCAGTTCCCCGGCCGAAAAAAGCGCGTAGTCGTGCCGGATCGCTGCGCGGATCGCCGGATGATCCGGTTCGCACGTCTGCACCAGCACATGCCCGCCCCGTGCACTGCGACCCGTGCGACCAGCGACCTGGGTGATGAGTTGAAAAGTTTTTTCCGCGGCACGAAAATCCGGAAGATGCAGTGCGGTGTCGGCGTTGATCACCCCGACAAGCGTGACGTTGGGAAAGTCGAGCCCTTTGGCAATCATCTGCGTGCCGAGCAGGATACGAACTTCACCGGAGCGAAAGCGATCGAGCGCAATTTCGTGGCTGCCCGGACGGTTCATCGTGTCGGTATCCATCCGCAGCGCGGTGTGCCGCGGAAAGCGCTGTTGCACTTCGTCCTCGAGTCGCTCGGTGCCGCGACCAAAAAAATTCAGCCCCGTAAAACCACAGGCACTGCAGCGATCGGGAACCGGTTGATGGTAATCACAATAATGACAGATCGCCTGGTTGCGACCCCGATGGTGGGTGAGTGCGATTTCACACTCCGGACACTCCGTGGCCTGACCGCAGGAAGGGCACTGGATGTAGGTAGAAAAACCGCGGCGGTTGAGCAATAAAATGACTTGACCGTCGTCTTCGAGCGACTCCTCCATCGCCCGCAGCAATTGACGACTGATCGCCCCGCGGGAATGCCGGTCCTGCTGATGCGCCCGCAGATCAACAGTCGCCACACTCGGCAGCGGAAGGTTACTGATCCTGCGTGGCATCTCGACTCGGGTATAACGTCCCTCCAGGGCGCGGGCGTGGCTTTCGAGTGCGGGCGTCGCCGAACCGAGCAGCAAGGGAACGCCGGCAGCCGCAGCCCTCCGCTCGGCGACTTCGCGAGCGTGGTAGCGGGGAGCCGAATCCTGCTTGAAGGAACTCTCGTGTTCTTCATCAATCACGATCAGACCGAGCTGGGGTGTGGGCGCAAAAATGGCGCTCCGTGCACCGACGACCACCGGGGCGCCGCCACTGGCAATCCGGGCCCACTGCCGGTGCCGCTCGACGTCGCTCAAGTGACTGTGCAGGACCGCGACGTGGCCGAAGCGGGATCGAAACCGCGAGACGGTTTGTGGCGTGAGCGAAATTTCCGGAACCAGGACAATCGCCTGCCGGCCGAAAGCGACCACTTCGCGAATGGCTTGAAGATAGACTTCGGTTTTGCCACTCCCGGTAACGCCGTGTACTAAAATTGTTTCGTGCCGCCCCGCTTCGATGGCCTGCATGATCGTCCCCAGCGCGGCAGATTGATCGGGATTCATTTCCAGATGCGGTTCTTGCGGTGTCACCGCTTCGGGATCGGCTTCGACCGCGAGGCGGCGCGTTTCGCTCGAAAGCAATCCCTTACGGCGGAGCGTGGTGACCGGCGCCTGCGTGCAGCCGATCGCAGTAGCCACCTGGGCGGGGGTGGATTCCGGGTGGGCCAGGACATAGTCCAGCACTGCGGCCTGTTTGGTCGGCAGTTTAAGCTTGCTCCGCGTGGCGGCGACCGCTTCGGGTACTTGCAGCAACGTGGCCATCCGCGTGCCGGCCCCGCTGCGGACTCCGGCGGGAATCACCGAGTCGAGAACCTGCCCCCAAGGGCAGAGGTAGTAGTCGGCCATCCAGTGGGTGATCTCGAGTAGTTCCGTGGAGAGTAACCGCTGGGAATCCATCACCGCATCGATTTCTTTGAGTGGCCGGTCAGGCTTGGCTTCGGTGATCACATCGACACAGTAACCGACCACACTGCGGTTACCGCGACCGAGCGGAACGCGGACGCGGCGGCCGGGCTCAACTTGATCGCGGAGCGCATCGGGGACAGTGTAGTCGAGTTGCTTTGTGAATCCGCTCGGCAGTACCACCCGGGCCACACACACGCTTTGCGCAGCGTCTTGCTCCCACGCGGGGGGCTGGGTATCGAAAAGATGGGGCTGGTCTTCGGACATCGGTCACTCGGCAGCTACCCGGCGCTGCGGCTGTCGGCTAAGTTGGAGATGGTGTGATTGTCCGTTATCCTCCTCGGTTTGGCGAGAGGAGACAAAATCCAAAGGAGAAAGCAACCAATGCGGATCGGAATCTATGGGGGATCGTTCGATCCGGTCCACTATGGGCATTTGCTATTGGCCGAGTGTGCCCGCGAGCAGCTCGAGCTTGACACGGTCCTGTTCATGCCGGCGGCCACCGCGCCGCACAAACAGCAGCACACAGCGACATCGGCCACAGTCCGTGTGGAGATGCTCAAGCTGGCCATCGGCGGTCACCGTGCGTTTGAAGTTTCGGACCTGGAAATCGAACGGGGCGGGGTGAGCTATACGGTCGATACACTCACCACCCTCTGCAAGCAATACGCCGATGCGGAACTGGTGCTGCTTGTGGGAGCCGACACGCTTACCGATATGCCGAACTGGAAAGATCCGGAAAAAATCGTCGCCCTTGCCCGGATTGGAGTCGTTGAGCGGACAGGCAGCGCGATTCAGGCGACGGCCCTGCCGGGTGCGGAGGTGCTCGGGGTGAGGATGCCACGGATGGATCTCAGTAGCCGAGAGATGCGGGCGAAAGTCGCACGTAGAGAGAGCATCCGCTACTGCACACCTCGGGCGGTTGAACAGTTTATTGATGCCGGTGAATTTTATCGCGCTACGGTCAGCAAAGCGTAACAAGGCCCTGATTAGGCCGCTTTGCGGACGGTGAGTCGCGCAGTAAGCGGGGCGGAAAGGGTGCTGCGGTCGAGTTGCCGGTCGGCCGCAAGGGCCTCGCAGACAATCGTCAGACGGTCGGGAATACTGAGTTGTGGGTCGAGAAAAAGCATTTTTTGGCCACGAACTACGCAGCTTCCACCGTCGATATCACCCACATATTCCTCACGAACCCGAAAGCCAAGTTGCCGGGCAACAACGAGCGCTTGCTCAAGAAGTTCCACGCTGTGCATCCTAGCTTCTCCAGCCCATAAGGTTCCTCCATGACGACCCCCGAGTCGGTCGTGCGCGAGGAATTATACGAGGATCACGTAGAGAGGCCCAGGTTAATTCGTCGATATGGATTGTGGTTCTAAGTCACAATTCTGTAATAAGTTAAGGCGTTCCTCTTCGGTAAAGAGGGACGAAAGTGGCATTCAGGCCATTGGGCGAAAAAATAGCGATTGGGCGGATCACAAAGTATGCCAGACGAAAAGTCAGCTGAAATCACCGAAAGCGACCAGTTGCAACTGCTCAAAGAGCAGCTTGCGCAGGCACAGCGGTTGACCGCCCTTGGCGAACTGCTTGGTACCACGACGCACGAATACAACAACGTTTTGATGACTATCCTCAACTATGCGAAGATGGGGATTCGCCATAAAGATGAAGCCACGCGCGATAAAGCGTTCAAAAAAATTCTTGCTGCCGGAGAGCGAGCCGCCAAGATCACCAATAGTATTTTGGGCCTTGCCCGCAATCGCTCAGGCGATTTCGAACCGACCGATCTTTCGAAACTTGTCGACGATGCACTGGTGCTGCTTGAACGTGAGCTACGGAAATACCGCATTGCCATCGAAACCCGCCTTGGCAAAGCCCCGCTGGCACGGGCCAACCCGAATCAAATTCAGCAGGTGCTGTTAAACCTGCTGATCAATGCCCGACAGGCGATGCCCAATGGTGGACAGGTGATTGTCAGCGTTGGATACGATGAAGCTTCCAAGATGGTTGAGCTTTCGGTCCGCGACAACGGGTCCGGCATCCCGGAAGATCAGCTCCGGCGGATTTTCGATCCCTATTTTTCGACCAAGAAGGGTCCGGATGAAACCGGCAAAGGGGGCGCGGGAGTCGGTTTGGCCGCCTGTCGCGATATTATGGAAGCCCACAAGGGAAAGATCTTGGTTGCCAGTACGGTCGGCAAAGGAACCGCATTTACCTTGCGGATTCCCGTTGCCAAAAATGTCTCACTTGAAGGCACCCCCACCATATCTCTCGGTCTGCCGACATCGCAGTCGACATCGCACTAAGGCTGCTCTGCAACCGGGCAACCGGCTTCTGCTTAAAAAGGCGTCGGATTCATCCGTTCGTAGAGTCGGCCTAAAATTTCCTGCTCGAGCGCCGTGTCGCGACCGATCGGAATCCAACAGGCCGGTTCGCCCGGTTGAGCAATCCGCTCCGATGACTGGCTTACCGTTTCCCCGAAACGGAAACTTGCCACGCCCGTAATGTCCCGCTCCGGCCTAGCGACATCTTCTAGATCTTTCAGAACCTGCACGTCGACCAGATAACCGTTGCCTTGGGGAATGATGCGGATCCTGGCCGTGCGGCGAATCGACTGCAGCGTGGCGAGAGTCCGTTCGTATTGTGTGACCGAATCCCACCGCCACGGTTCGAGAAAAGTGGCACCAGTCTGGGGATAGGTTAGGATTTCTCCTTCCAGCCACTGGCCACCGACATTCTGAACCCGCTGCTCACGGGCGATACGAAAGTAATCACTGGTGATGTCGATCAGTTCGGTCCAAAATGCCTCCCCATTCATGGGCGCAAAAGCGGAGGGATTGGGGAACTCGACCAATTCCTCTTCGGGTACGACCAGGAAATCGCCCTCGATTGGGCCATCGTCTCCATAGTATCCCGGTGTAAGCGGTCCGTGGCATCCGCACAGTAAGACGAGGACAAAAAAAAACCTGGCGATGCCGAGCATCGCTTTTGATCGTCGACTCATACTTCCGCTTCGCTGCGGGGAGAGGTTGAAGAGATTGGCCGCATGGTGTGGGGCGGGAGTTTGTCGAAAACGCCGCCTAAGTGCAAGGGCAAACCCGCAGGGAGCTCTCAGGGAGGAGGAGACTGTGCCAAGCGATGTGTCGGTTCCGGCCGACCGGGCCGAAAATGGGTGCGTTTGCCCTTCTTCAGCTTCGCGGCGTAAAGAACAGCGATTTCCTCGAGCGTCCGGTCCGTTAGCTCGGATAGCATTGCTGGATCCGCTGCTACACGGGCATTGATGGTCAGGTTTGCCCGCTGGGTGATTTGCTGGCAGGATTGCGAAAGTTCGGTCGGCTCGTGCGAACTGACGAGGTTGGCCACGGCGAACCCCTCGTCTCCTTCACAAAGTACCTTCAAATGGACCACTTCGAGGCCTGCCGCAGTGAGTTTGTCGCCCAGTCCAGCGACCACTTGATGGGCAAGGTCGTCGAGCGACAGATCGCATCCTTCAAGCTGTGCTTCCGCATTGAGCCAGCCGAGTTCTGCTTCGCCACGGGCATAAGTATCGTAATCAATCTCGAGAGGCAGGCTCTGATGCGGTACCGTTTCGAGTGCTGCGGTTAAGCGATCCAAACCAAATCCGGTGCGGAGGCTGGTGAGAAGCACCTTTTTTTCAGGGAATCGCGTTTCCAGCAACCCCACCAGTTCCGTCTGTTCTTGCGGCGAAAGCTTATCCGCTTTATTGACTACGACGATGTCCGCTTCCTCAAGCTGCTTGAGAAAGATGTAGGCCGCCTTCGGAGAAAAGCCGACACCTTCTTCGGTCCGCAGAATTTTTTGACCGTGTTCCGGTTTGAGTAGCACGGTCAGGGGACCGATCGAATAATCCTTGCCGTGCAGTTGCCGGAGGGGCTCCAGCACGGTCGCCACAAGATCGGTGCAGCTTCCGACCGGTTCGGCAAGAAGGATGTCGAGTGGTTCATCATCGATCAGCGTCGCGGCTACATCGACTAGATCGTCAAACTTACAGCAGAAGCATGCACCGGCAACTTCGCCGACCGAATAACCAGCGCTGGCGAGTATACGGGTATCGACGAGCCCCTCCGCCTGATCGTTGGTGACCAGACCCACACGCTTTCCTGCCGCTGTGTAGTGTGCGGCCAAGTGTGCCATGGCAGTTGTCTTTCCCGCGCCGAGAAAACCGCCGATTAGATGGAATATGGTGATAACTCGTCCCCCCGCATGCCGCTACTTGGGCTGCGTTTCTTTGAGCATCGGTTCGAGTTCATCGACAAAATCGTGGACGTCTTTGAATTCGCGATAAACGCTTGCAAACCGGACGTAGGCGACCTGGTCGAGGTGGCGGAGACGATCCATGATCATTTCGCCAATGTAGACGCTTTCGACTTCCGACTCGAATTTGGCGTAGACATCGTTTTCCACAAGCGTGAGGATTGCTTCGATTTGATCGTCCCGCACCGATCGCTTCCAGCAAGCCTTTTCAATTCCCGACTTCATTTTATTGCGATCGAAAGCCAATCGCGTGCCATCTTTTTTGACAACTTTGATGGGCCTTTCCTCGACGCGCTCGTAGGTCGTGTAGCGGCGCTGACAGGAATGACACTCACGTCGACGGCGGATGACAAAGCCATCTTCACTCGCCCGCGAGTCGATCACATGGTCGTTATCGACACGGCAAAAAGGGCAAATCATTCGCGCACCTGCCGATTGATTTTCAGGGACGGAAAACGACAGCACCGCATGGCGCACGCACCGCCTCAAGGGAATATTCCCTGAATATAAGCAAACCGACCGCTTTGAGGAAGTGAATTGGAAGCTTTGCACAAAACGGAGGTGCTTTTTATCTATTTGGCGTAAAAAGACACGAAACCGTTTGCTCTGCCGACCCACAAGCTGGCAGGCCGAGGGAGGAATGATGCCTATTATTTGGATTCATCCCGCCACTCGCGACGCAGTCGCGAACTGGGAATGCCCATACTTTTGCGGTATTTGGTCACGGTCCGGCGGGCCACGATAAGGCCGTGCTCGCCGAGTTGTCTTACCAGTTCATCGTCGCTGTAAGGCTTATGTTTGTCTTCGCCATCGACAATTTCCTGCAATTTGATTCGTACTGCATCGTAGGCAACTTCTTTGCCGTCGCTGCTTACCGTGCCGCCCACAAAAAAGCGCTTAAGCGGGAAGAGTCCTCGCGCTGTCTGGATCCATTTGTCATCGACCGCGCGACTGACAGTGGTCACGTGCACACCTACCTTGTCAGCAATCTGTTGCATCTTTAAAGGCTCGATCGCCTCAGGGCCTTTCTCCAGAAATTCTGTCTGGTGATCGACAATGGCTTGAGAGACCCGTGTGAGTGTGCTTTGCCGCTGCTGGATTGAGTCGATCAACCACTGTGCAGCATTGATCTTCCGCTTGATGTATTCGCGGGTTTCCTCATTCGTTTCTGCATTGGAAAGAAGTTTGCGGTAATAAGAACTGATGTTGAGGTTGGGTGTTCGTTCATCCTCGAGGCGGACCAAATACTTGCCTTCGTCGTTCCGCTCGACGAATACATCGGGCGTGACGGTCGGCACGTGGGTCTCGCGGAAGAGGGAACCAGGATGGGGATTCAGTTTTTTGAGTTCATCCCAGATGGCATGAATGCGTTCGATTGAATAGCCGGTCTTTTTTGAAATCAGGGGGAGACGGTTTGCAGCCAGATCTTCCAGATGATTTTCGATCAGCTTCCGCATCTCTTCGCCCAGCGGCATCCCGCTTTCCAACTGCAAGAGCAAGCACTCTTGATCGCTGCGGGCACCCACCCCCGACGGGTCGAGTCGCTGCACGATCTGGAGCGACTCTTCGGCAAGTGCTAGTCTTTCAGGCGGGGCATCGGGTTCGAGTAAGTCACAGAGTTGTCCTTGGAGTCGCCCATCGGCATCCAGATTGTAAATAATCCGATCGACGAGCAACCGCTTCTCTTCGTCCAAATCAAACCAGCTAATCTGGTTGTGCAGGTGATCCTGCAAGGTCTGGGGACGACTGACCATGTTGGCCATCGTATCGTGCCGACGGAGCGAATCCTGTTCGATGCGATTGGCCGAGGGCTGTCGTCGTTCTTCGAACGTTTCCGGCCACTCTTCATTCATCTGGTCCAGGCGTTCAAAATCATCCTTGTTATCTTTGGTTTCGTCGACGACCAACTCTTTTTCGGTATCGGCTGCGGTTTCTTCTTTTTCCGCTTCGAACTGTTCCTCAGGAAGGTCGGGATCGACTTCAATAAGGTCCAGTACGGGATTTTCTTCAATCTCCTGTTCAATCCGTTCCTGGAGTGCCAGGATCGGCAACTGGAGAATCTCCATCGACTGGATCATCCGGGGCGCAAGAATTTGCTTCTGCGCCATTTTGAGTTGTTGACCGAAACTAAGCCGCATGATGGTTCCGCACAGGGTGTCGTTTTTGCCCCACGAGTCGGGTGCTACAGCTACAGGTAGTTTAGCTTACTGCAGGGTAATGTATGCAAGAGTATTGTACGCGCAAGCCAGAAAGAGCATCTTCCCTTACGGAAAAACCCCTAAAATGGTTGCCGACCGATGATCGCATCAGAGAGCATTTCTCGGTTGGCATGTTCGAGAACACTGCCACTGGTGATCCCGCGGGCCAGACGCGTTACCGTCACCGGGAGGTCTGCCAGGACATTACTCAGGTAAAGGGCTGTGCCATCACCCTCAAGCGTGGGGTTCGTTCCCATGATAATCTCCTCTACCCCCTCGTCCTTGATCCGCTGGCAGAGACTCTCGATGGTCAGTTGCTCCGGACCGATTCCATCGAGTGGTGCAAGTCTGCCGAGCAGGACGTGATAGAGGCCACGATAACTGCCAGCCGATTCGAGCGCCATCAGGTCACGTGGTTGTTCGACGACTAAAATCCGTGAGCGGTCTCGCTTTGTGTCGCGGCAGATTCCGCACTGATCTGCTTCGGTGAGGTTATAGCAAGTCTTGCAATAAGCCACGTTTTCTTTGACGCTGCGAATGGCGTCGGCCAGGGCAGTTGCCTCGGTTTCGGAAATACGGAGGACGTGGTAGGCCATCCGTTCAGCGGATTTTTTTCCGATTCCCGGTAGCTTAGTAAAATGTTCGACGAGGTTGGCGACCGACGCGCTGACTTGATCCATCGACATTCCTGTAAACTCCCAATTTTGAGCCGTGCTTAGCTGCCCGCGGATGGCGGTGAAGGAGCCGCATCGTCACCGAGCGATTGGAGTGCGTCGCTGAGTCCGGGGATGTCCATGCCACCGGCGAGGTCTTGCATCGAGCGAGCCTGCTGCTCTTTTGCCTTGGCAAGCGCTGCATTGGTGGCCGCAGGTACCAGGTCTTCGATTAATTCCCGATCTTTTTTTTCTAAAAGCGTAGGGTCGATGGAAACACGCAGCATCTCCCCTAAGCCGTTCACCTCGACTTCGACAAGTCCGCCACCTGCATTCCCGACCGCACGGATTGCAGATAACTGCTCGTTCATTTCTTTCATCCGCGAGCCCATCGATTGGGCCTGCTTGAGCATTCCGGCAAGGTCTCCGATTCCTTTAAACATCGTGCTTCTCCATATGTTCTTCGGCTGTCAATTTCTTCAGTCGGCGTATTTTAAATGCCGTAAGTTGTCTTCTTTATTCTTTTCGTGCAAAGAAAATTATCTCGCTACTTACGGTCATCTGTTCCTTTGCTCGATCGCGGTTGGCCGCGCTCCAAAAAGTTGCTGCGCCCGCTGCACGAGAGGGTTTGCGGCCACTGCGATTCTGCTTTCCTGTCGCTGGGCGGCGCGGGGTACCGCGGGGCTCTCGTCAATTTCTTCCTGAAGCAGGTCGAATTCCACACGGATCGGCTGACCGGCGGCGGCAGAGACCGCTTCGGCGATCTTCCGCGCGTGTTCCGGTCTTTCGCACACTGATTTACAGATATAATATTTTTCTATAAACAGAATCCGCAATTGGCCTGCGGCCGTCACTTCAAGTGAGTGGAATTCCCCGGCGTTGGCCAAGACGATTCCAGAGAGCTGCGAGCGGGCTTGTTCCCAGACCTCTGCTGCACTGCGCTCGGTCAATGGAATGGGATCTTTCGATGAGGCGTGCGTCGGTTGGGGCTGCGTTGCAACGTCTGCCGTATCGGTGGTCGAAAGCGTACGCGATGAAGGCAGCTTTTTTTTCGGGGTTGCTTCAGGGGGCGGTTCCTGTTTCCGGGCCGTTGGTTTTTCCGAGACGGATGACTTTGACGAAACGGGCTTTGCGGTAGTTTTTCCCTCAGCGGGGGGCAGGCTCAATTTTTTTTTTGTGTCTTTTGTGTCTTTGACAGGCAACCCTTCACCAGCGTCCAAGCGGGAGAGCAGGGTGCTAATCTGTTCCATCCCTTCGAGACGACAACAGCGCACCAGCGCTAACTCGGTCAGCGTTCGCTGGGCGGTCGAGTACCGCATATCGGCCTGGGTCCGTTGCAGCACACCGAGTACGGCCAGCACCGTTTCGAGGCCCATCCGGTCACCGATATTTTGGATAGTTTCCGCTTCTTCTGCAGTGGTCGCATGCTGAAAAGCTTCTTTTTCGCATCCAGAGAGCGCCACCATGCAATCGCGAAATATTCCCATTAATTGATCGATCAGTTGCCCTTCATCAACGCCTTCGTCCACCGCAGAATCGAGCGTACCGAGTACAGAAGCGGGATCGGCATTGGCCACATGGCTTGCCAACTCAAGCAGCCGCGTGCTTTCAGCCGTACCGAGCATCCGGTGGACGGCGTCGGTATGAATGGGGGCTTCGGTGAGTGCGAGTAATTGCTCGAGCAGGGATTGTCCGTCCCGCATCGAACCGGCCGCACGACGGGCGAGCAGTTCGAGCGCATCGTCGGTTATTTCAGTGCCTTCTGCCTCAGCAATTTGGGCAAGCCGCGCGCGAATGGATGCAGTTTCGATGCCGGAAAAATCGAAACGCTGACAGCGGGAGAGAACCGTGATCGGAATTTTACTCGGTTCAGTGGTACAGAAGATAAACTTCACGTGTTCCGGGGGTTCTTCGAGGGTCTTGAGCAGCGCATTGAAAGCATCCCGGGTGAGCATGTGCACTTCGTCGATGATATAGATTTTTAAGCGGGCACGGCTGGGCCGAATGTTGACATTGGATCGAAGCTGACGGATATCATCGATTGAGCGGTTGCTCGCGCCATCAATTTCCAGCACATCCACATCCTCACCACTGTTCACCCCGAGGCAGATATCGCATTGGTTGCAGGGCGTAATTGTAGGGCCCTCTACACAATCGAGCGCCTTGGCCAAAATGCGGGCGGCCGAGGTTTTGCCGACGCCTCGCGCCCCTGTAAAGAGATAGGCATGGCCGACCCGTCCGGTCTGGATCGCTGCTTCGAGCGCTTCGGACACGTGTTGTTGACCCACGAGATCAACAAAAGTCTGAGGTCGGTACCGGCGGGCAACCACGACGTAGTCGGCCGCCTCATTTCCTTCTGGCAAGCTTGGGTCTTGAGCGGATTTATCCGACATGAGCGTCCTGCAAAACCAGCAAGTGGCAATCGTATGTATCGATCAACGAGTGAGAGGCCCACCGCACAAGAAGATGTCTGTTTATGGCTGCTGACTTTCGTCCCTGACCAGGTTCGCAGGTCTCCCTCGCAGGGGCCCCTCACCCGATGACCGATGTGTTCTAGGAGAACCCTGTTGCGACCCTACTTTCTAAACCTTTTGAGAGGTTTCGTCAAATCCGATCGGTTTGCCTCTGGGAGAGAAAAAGATTGATTTTATAGCGGAGTCACAAATATTTTCGATGCCGCTTCCCGTCCCATCGTGGTTTCTGTTCCGTCGACTTCCACCGTGACGACACCTGCCTCGAGATGATTGCGCCGGATCGTTCCCTCCGCACCGAGGGCGAGACCGGTCTTACTCAAATAGCGCAAAAATTCAGGTGACTGATCGAGTACTCGAATCAAACAAAAGCGTTCGCCCTGGGCACAACCGACCAGCGATCTTCCTTGCGGCATTTCGAGTGAACCATCCTCTCTTGGAATGGGATCGCCATGCGGATCGACCTGCGGATAACCGAGATATTTTTCGAGTCGACTGATCAACTTATCGCTCACAGCGTGTTCCATGTTTTCTGCTTCTTCATGGACTTCATCCCAGGGCATGCCGAGCGACTGCACGAGGAAAAGCTCAATCAAACGATGGCGACGGAGTATCTTCAGCGCCAGTCTTTGACCCGATTCGGTGAGTCGCACACCTTCATACGGTGTGTAGGTCGCCAGTTGATTGTCACTTAAGGTTTTCAGCATGCTGGTGACGGTGCCCGGTAAGACACCAAGAGAGCCGGCAATTTTTCCAGTGGTTGCGGAGCGTCCACCAGAGTCCACCGAAAGCTGGTAGATCGTTTTGATATAGTTTTCGACCGTCAGACTAGGCATAGTTCGATCCGAAACGGCAAACCAGTACGAACAAAGTCGCGATGTCGTCTTTCGCGCCGGTACATAAGCCAGAATGTCCAGCAGACGTATTTTAAATTGCACGTAGAGAGCCGAATAGTCCCGCTCGGTATCCCTTTCAACCTTGAACGCACGCACCGTTGGCCATTGCGTTGGGTGTATTGGCTTGCGAAAATGAAACTCGCCTTTTGGTAGACAATCCTCTCGCCCCGGGCATTTTTACCGTGCAGCTTAACCGACGTGCACTGCAAGCAAGCCGAAGTCTCTTTGATTCGGCTGATTTATTGCGAGTCAAGCGGCATCGCATTGGCGGAGCATGTGTGCTGGATTGTGGGATTGAAGTTCCGGGGAGTGTGGAAGCAGGCCGCCTGCTCTCCGTAGTGGCCCTGGCCGACTTAGGGCGGGTGGAGCTTGTGCCTGGCCCAGCGCATGTGGCGAGTGGGCCATTCGTGCAGGTGGCGACAGACCAACCGGTGGCCGGATGTATGGCTTCTCAATATGCGGGGTGGGAAATCCGAGAAGGTGATTTTTTTGCGATGGGCTCAGGGCCGATGCGAGCTGCGGCAAATCGAGAAAAAATATTTGAAGACATCGGCTATGCCGAAAAGTCGGATTGTGCAATTGGCCTCCTTGAAACCCGCACCATGCCGAGCGTTCACGTGGTCAATTCGCTGGCAGCGGCCTGCAAAGTGAAGGCCGCAGACCTGGTGCTACTCGTTGCACCGACTGCGAGTCAGGCCGGCACATTTCAGGTCGTTGCGCGAAGTGTCGAAACGGCGCTGCACAAGCTTTACGAATTGGGATTCGATCTCGACCGCATTGAAAGTGGTTGGGGCCTGGCACCACTTCCTCCAGTAGCGGCGGATGATCTGACAGCCATTGGCAGGACGAATGACGCAATTCTTTATGGAGGGCAGGTCACGCTCTGGATTCGCGGTGACGACGCGAGCCTTGAGGCGATCGGTCCGCAAATTCCGAGTCGTTCATCGGAAGATCATGGCCAGCCATTTGCCAAGATCTTTGCTCGCTATGATCACAATTTTTATAAAATAGATCGCCATCTTTTCAGCCCCGCACTCATACGGTTGGTGAATCTTGATTCGGGGAAAAGTTTTTCGTTTGGAGAGTGTCTTCCTGAAGTGCTGCAGAGTTCATTCGGAGACTGATGCGGCAGTGGAAGAGAAAGGAAGTGCTTATGCGAGTTGCAGTCCTCAGCGCAGCGGAGAGCTGGTATTTCAAAGATTTAAAGCGGGCTGCGGGTGACGCGCATACGGTGCGCTGTTTTTCGTTTCGTCACCTGACCACCCGCTGCGGGTCCGCGATCGACGTGCTTGCAGAAGGAGAGTCGCTGACCGATTACGATGCGGTTCTTGTACGGAGCATGCCGCCCGGTTCGCTCGAGCAGGTTGTATTTCGGATGGATCTACTGGGCCGACTCGAGGCGGCGGGTATACCTGTTTGCAACGCTCCGCGAGCCTTGGAGGTCGCCATCGATAAATACCTTGCCACCGAACGACTGCGGGAGGCGGGCCTTGAGGTGCCGCAGACGAGCGTCTGCCAGACCGCGGCTGCAGCAATGGAGGCGTTCGACCAACTCGGTGGACGCGTGGTCATCAAGCCCCTCTTTGGCGGCGAGGGTCGGGGGATTACGGCTCTCGACGATCCTGCATTGGCAGATCGAGCATTTCGGATGCTTGAGCAGATGGGCGCGGTAATCTATTTACAGGAATTTGTGGAACATGCAGGTTACGATTTGCGGTTGCTGGTACTCGGGGACGAAGTCTTTGGAATGCGTCGCAGCAATCCTCATGACTGGCGGACGAACGTTAGTCGCGGTGCGAAGGCGGAGGCAGTAGAAGTTACCGATTCGCTGCGGGAACATGCCCAGCGGGCGAGTGCGGCGATCGGTGCTGATATATCAGGGGTCGATCTGCTGCCGGCCCGCGACGGCCGACTCCTTGCACTGGAAGTAAATGCAGTCCCGGGTTGGCGAGCACTTGCCCACACGCTCGAGATCGATATAGCAGAGCGCGTACTCGAATTCCTTTCCGCTCAAGTCGTAGAACGGCGCTCGGTATGCATGGCGAATCGGTAATCTCAGACGCGGCGAAAGAGCAACAGAATGTTGCCTTCTGCCTTGCCCGCCATGCACGCGAGCGTCCCGCTCAACCGGCAGTGATTGAACATGCGACAAGGTCGCGCGAAAACTATATCTCTGCTATTGAACCCGGTGCTCTCGATGGAGAATCTGTGCAAAGTTTGCGCAGTACCCTTGCTTACCAGAAGATTTCCTACGCACGGCTGCAGTCGGAAAGTATGAAAATTGCGGCGGGATTGGTTGCCATGGGGGTCCGGCCCGGTGACCGCATTGCCTTATTGGTTCGCCCGGGGATCGATTTTGTCATGCTCGTGTTTGCCCTCTTTCAATCAGGCGCGGTGGCCATTTTGATCGATCCGGGAATCGGAAGAAAAAATCTACTTTCCTGTCTTAGTGAGGCAGAGCCCGATGGATTTATTGCATTGCCGATTGCACATGCGATTCGACTCCTTCATCGACGACGGTTTCCCCGCTCGCGATTTTTGGTAACCGTCGGTCGCCGCTACGGTTGGGGCGGGGTGACCCTGCGGCGGTTGCGAGAAATGGGAGAGGAGAAGAGCCACGAAGTCACGGTGGGTGGCGAAGATCCGGCGGCGATTATTTTTACGACCGGGAGCACCGGAGTTCCCAAAGGGGTGCTTTATGCCCATCGCCAGTTTGCTGCGCAGGTCGAACAACTCAAGCAGTACTATCATTTACAACCGGGTGGGATCGATCTGGCAGGTTTTCCCCTCTTCGGCCTCTTTAATAGTGGGCTTGGAGTGACAACTGTCGTGCCCGACATGGATGCGACGCGTCCGGCGAAAGTGGATCCAAGAAAATTTCTTGACGATATTAATTACTGGAAGGTGACGCAGTCTTTTGGTTCGCCCGCGCTGTGGAACACAGTGACCGCGTACTGTGTAGAACACAATCTGCCAATTCAGTATGTTCGTCAGGTTTTTTTAGCAGGGGCACCGGTGCCCGGACGGGTTCTTTCCCGCTTGCAGTCGCATCTTTCAGAAGGAGCGCAGATCCATACGCCCTACGGTGCAACCGAGGCTTTGCCCGTCGCATCGATTACGGCCCAGGAAGTACTTGGTGAGACGCAGGCGGAGACCGATCGGGGAGCGGGTGTTTGTGTCGGGCGGCGTTTTAAGGATATCCGCTGGCGGGTGATTCCGATTTGTGATGCGCCGCTCGACGACTTACCCGAGCCATTGCCTGAGGGACAGATCGGTGAACTAGTCGTTTCAGGGTCGGTCGTGACTGCCCAGTATGTCACCCGCCAGGAAGTGAATCGCTGGGCGAAGATAACGGTCGAGGGTGACATCTGGCATCGGCTGGGCGATGTTGGTTATCTCGATGCTGCCGAGCGGTTTTGGTTTTGCGGCCGGATGACGCATCGGGTGCAGACCGCAGAAGGCACGCTCTTTACCGTGCCGTGCGAAGCGGTTTTCAATACGCACGAGGATGTGTTTCGCTCGGCCCTGGTGGGTGTGGGGCGGGTGGGTCATCAACGACCGGTACTGGTGGTCGAACCTTTTCCCGATGTATTCCCTCGGAGTCGTGCGGCGCAGAAAAGTTTTTCCACAGTCCTTGCACAGTTGGGAGAAAAGTTTTCGCATACCGCGTCGATCGGCGATTTCCTTTTCCACCACAGCCTTCCGGTCGACGTCCGCCACAACGCAAAAATTTTCAGAGAAAAGCTTGTGCCCTGGGCAGAGAGGCAGTTGCGATGCAGAACGTGACACTCGTAACAGGTGCCCGTGGTTTTTTAGGCCGGGCGGTCTGCAAGGCAGCACTGGCACAAGGCGAGCCGGTGCGGGCCTTTTGTCGCCAGGCCGATGCAGAACTTACTGCGCTCGGTGCCGAGGTGGTCCTCGGTGACCTCCGCGACGGTGCGGCTGTGGCTACGGCCTGCCGAGGTGTGGCGTGCGTTCACCACGTGGCGGGTCTGGCTGGCATTTGGGGTCGCTGGCAAAAGTATTACGAAGTTAACACGCTGGCAACAGAGCAACTGCTTGTCGCCAGTCGCGCTGCGGGTGCCGATCGGTTTGTCTATACGAGTAGTCCGAGCGTTACTTTTGACGGTAGTGATCAGCGAGGGATCGACGAAAGTGCACCCTATGCATCGCGGTGGTTGTGTCACTATCCGCATAGTAAAGCCATCGCCGAAGCGGCGGTTCTGGCCGAAGACCAAAACCAAATGCGTACGTGCGCACTGCGACCACACCTGATTTGGGGACCGGGCGATCGGCATCTGGTCGGCCGACTGGTGGATCGCAGCCGCCAAGGTCGCTTACGGAGAGTCGGTGACGGGACGAACCGGATCGATATGCTCTACGTCGACAATGCAGCCGATGCACATCTTCAGGCGGCCGCTGCGCTCGATCCGGGAGCGCGTGTTTGCGGAAAGGCATACTTTATCAGTCAGGGGGAGCCGGTGAACTGCTGGGAGTGGATCGACCAGTTGCTTGCGGTAGCCGGTCAGCCACCCGTGAATCGGTCGATTTCCTGCCGCCGCGCTCGGCAAATCGGCTGGGGATGTGAGGCCGTTTATCGGACACTCGGTATTTCGCGAGAACCGCCGATGACCCGTTTTCTTGCCGCCCAATTGGGAACATCGCATTACTTCGACATCCAAAGCGCCTACCGTGACTTCGGTTATCGACCCCGCATCTCGACCGAGGAGGGCATGCGGCGTCTCGCAGCTGCTTTCGCGGAGCAGAGGCCTTAAAAATATGCACATCGGCCAACTTCACTCCGCACCGAGTCCTTGTAAATTTGGCCGAAAACCGATAGGCTCAAGTGGTTTACGGTGAGTCCCCCCCTCAGGCGTTAGGCCTCTTTGATGATATCTCTCCCGGCAGACGAACAACGGATCGTGATCACCGGCATCGGCCTGACTGCGCCCAATGGAGACAATTTTGGTGTGTTCCGCGAAAGCCTTCTCGAGGGACGCAGCGGGGTGGTGCCTTACGAGATCCGCTACGTAGGCCAGACATTGGCCGGTATCTGCCACTTCGACGAACTCCGTTACCAGAAACGAAAAGAAGTGCGCCGGGGAACGCGGGCGGGAGGTGTCGGTATTTATTGCGCCCATGAGGCGGTCAATGACTCGGGAATCGACTGGGAAAACACCGATCGTTCGCGGGTCGGTATTTACGTGGGTGTGACCGAACACGGGAACGTCGAAACCGAAAACGAGGTCTATGAACTGAAGGGGTACGACTACGACACGCAATTTTGGTCGCATCACCACAATCCGCGGACAGTGGCCAACAATCCGGCGGGTGAGATTTCTCTCAATATGGGGATCACGGGTCCGCACTATTCGATCGGTGCAGCGTGTGCTGCGGGCAATGCCGGCTTGATTCAAGGCGCCCAGATGCTCAGGCTCGGGGATTGTGATCTTGCGATTTGTGGCGGCGTTTCAGAGAGCGTGCGAACCTTTGGTATTTTTGCCAGCTTCAAGAGTCAGGGGGCACTCGCCGAGCACGAAGATGCCACGCGGGCATCACGACCTTTCGATGTGGACCGCAACGGGATCGTCGTTGCCGAGGGTGGCTGCCTGTATGTGCTCGAACGTTTTTCAGATGCCCGCAAGCGCAGTGCAAAAATTTATGGCGAACTTGCGGGCTATGCAATCAACAGCGATGCGAGCGATTTCGTACTGCCCAATCCGGATCGACAGGCCCAGTGCATACAACTGGCCCTGCAGCGGGCCGGCTTGGTGCCGGAACAGATCGACATTGTCAGCACACACGCAACCGGAACGAGCAGCGGAGACGCGCAGGAGTGTGTGGCATTGCGTCAAGTTTTTTCAGAAAGTGACCGCACTCATTTCAATAACACCAAGAGTTTTATCGGCCATGCGATGGGAGCGGCCGGATCCTTGGAACTGACCGGTAATTTGCCCGCATTCGAGGATCGTATTTGCCATCCCACGATCAACGTCGACCAGCTTGACCCCGAGTGCGCGATTAACCAATTGGTATGTGGAGAGCCTCGCGAACTTGAATCGGTGGACTATATTTTAAATAATTCCTTTGGCATGCTCGGTATCAATTCAGTGGTGATTATCAAAAAGCTGTAGTGGCTGGAAATGCGAGTTGTGGAGGGCATGGAAGCGAGCTTTTGTGGTTGTAGCAGGGCCAAGCGAAAATAGGATCGAGAAGAAGACCGGAGAAAACGGATGACGAGCGAAGAGATTCGAGAGGTAATTATTGATATTTTGGGCGACATCGCGCCGGATGAAGAACTAGGCGATTTGAAGGACGATGTGGCCTTCCGGGATCAATTGGAACTCGACAGCATGGATTTTCTCGATATTGTTATGGAACTTCGCAAGCGGTACCGGGTCCAGGTTCCCGAAGAGGATTATGGTGAGTTGGCAAGTATGCAGAGTACGGTTGCCTACCTCGAACCGAAGATGCAGGACGTCCAGAAAGCCTGACCCGTCCTCAGGGACTGCCCTCCATGTACGACACGGTCATCATCGGCGCGGGAATGTCCGGCCTAGCTGCCGGGATTCGCCTGGCGCACTACGACCGACGGGTGTGCATTCTTGAGCGGCATTATACGATCGGCGGCTTGAATTCTTTTTACCGACTCGCCGGCCGAGATTTTGATGTGGGTCTGCATGCGGTGACAAACTTCACTCCCAAAGGTGCACGCAAAGGGCCACTCGCGCGATTGCTTCGGCAGTTGCGATTCCGCTGGGATGACTTTGCCCTGGCGCCGCAGATCGGTTCAGAAATTGTATTCCCGCAGGTGCGGTTGCAATTTGGAAATGGAATTGACTTACTCGAATCTGAGATCGCGCGGGCGTTTCCTGCAGAGAAAGATGCTTTTGCAACGCTCATGGCAAAGATCGTTGACTATGATGATTTGAATCAGGAACTTTTTGAAGTTTCAACGCGTGAACTATTGAGTGAGATTTTTCACGACCCACTGCTTATTGAAATGCTGCTTTGTCCACTCATGTGGTACGGCAATGCGCGGGAACGTGATATGGATTTCGGTCAATTCTGCATCATGTTTCGTAGTATTTTTTGCGAAGGATTTTGCCGGCCGTTTGCCGGAGTACGTTTGATTCTAAAAAATCTGATACGGCGGTTTCGCAGTCTCGGGGGCGAATTAAAACTCCGCAGCGGTGTAGATCACATTCATGTGGAAAATGGGAAAGCAATCGGTTTGGTTCTGGATGACGGCCAGCAAATCGAAGCACCACAGATTATTTCTTCGGCCGGATTGGTCGAAACCATGCGACTTTGTGACGATGTTTCACAGGTTGATACGAAGCACGCTGGACGTCTCTCCTTCATGGAAGCGATGTCAGTGGTGGATGTGGAACCTAAAGAAATCGGTTTTGATAAAACGGTTATTTTTTTCAACGATTCGGAAACGTTTTCCTGGGAGCGGCCCGATACGCTAATCGATGCGCGGACGGGTGTTATTTGCTCACCCAATAACTATGCCTACACCGGCGCTAACGAAATCTTGCCTGAGGGGCTGATTCGGATTACGGCCCAGGCGAATTTCGATCGCTGGCAATGTCTTGATGAAGACTCTTATAAACTAGAAAAGATGAAAAGCTATAACGAACTCCTCGCCTCGGCAGTAAGATTCATCCCTGATTTCCGACATCGCGTGATCGCAACTGATATTTTTACCCCGACCACCATTCGGCGATTTACGGGGCACGATCAGGGAACAGTGTATGGCGCGACCCACAAAACACTTGACGGCAGCACGCACCTTCCGAACTTGCATCTGTGCGGGACCGATCAAGGTTTTATCGGCATCATCGGGGCAATGATGGGCGGCGTTTCGATTGCAAATCGCTGTCTTAGCGAATCGAATACACACGACGCAACCGTTTTAGAGAGTGGGTCTTAACGATGCCCAAAGATTTTCTCAAAGACGTTTCTGGCCAATACGATGTGGCCGTGATCGGTAGCGGTCTGGCCGGACTCACCGCCGCCAACGCGCTGGCTCGAAGCGGTCACCGGGTGCTTTTGCTCGAGCAACATTACAAACTGGGTGGGATGGCAACCTGGTTCAAGCGACCAGGCGGGCATATTTTCGATGTCTCACTCCACGGATTCCCGGTAGGGATGATCAAAAGTTGCCGGAGGTATTGGACGCGTGAAATTGCTGATTCAATTGTACAACTCAAGCATGTGCGATTTGATAATCCCATGTTTTCGCTGACGACGGGCTACAATCGGGAAGATTTTACCCGTCTGCTGAACGAAAAGTTTGGAGTCTCTACCGAGCAAGTTAACGCGTTCTTCGATGCCGCCCGCGGGATGAACTTTTACGATGAGCAGCAGTTGACGGTCGGTGAATTTTTTGAGCAATATTTTCCCGGACGAGGCGATATTGTGCGATTGCTGATGGAGCCGATCACCTACGCCAACGGTTCGACGCTTGAGGACCCTGCAATCACCTACGGAATCGTCTTTTCTAATTTTATGTCCAAAGGTGTGTTTACCTTTGAAGGCGGAACCGACCGGCTGATTAAACTTATGCACAAAGACCTGATTCGCAGCGGGGTCGATGTACGGATTCGCGCCGATGTGGAGCAGATTCACGTTGAGCAAGGCAAAGTGACGGGTGTCACTGCCAACGGACAGTTCATCCATACGCGGGCTGTTGTTTCGAATGCGAATATTAAAACCACTGTCTTGAAACTTACCGGTAAGGAAAACTTTACCCCCGAGTTCGTTCAGCAGGCGGAAAAAATTCGTCTGAATAATTCAAGTACACAGGTTTATATGGCACTCAAGCCAGATGAGCGGATCGATGAAGAGACGGGCGATTTGCTTTTCAGTTCCACGGCACCCGCCTTTCAAACCGATTTGCTTCTCAGTCGGGATGTCACAAGTCGTACGTTTAGCTTTTATTATCCGCGAACACGTCCACAGGGTCGGCCGCGATGCCTGATTGTTTCAAGCACCAATGCCCGCTACGAAGATTGGGCAAATCTTTCTGACGAGGAATACGAGGCGAGTAAGCAGGATCTCATTGAGACCACACTTGAAAGTCTCGACCGCTATGTGCCGGATGTACGCAAAAAGATTGACCATATGGAGGCCTCCACACCGCTTACCTTCCGGCACTACACACGGCACGCACAGGGTGCGAGTTTTGGAACAAAGTTTGAGGGTCTTGCGGTAAGCCGTAGTTTGCCTGCACAGGTTCAGGGCCTGTTTCATGCCGGCAGTGTCGGGATTATCATGTCGGGTTGGCTCGGCGCGATCAATTATGGAGTGATTGTTGCCAATGAGGTCGACGCCCTCTTGCTTTTAAAAAGCGCAGCTCCGGCAGTTTAAGGTTCTGAAGATAATGACGCTTAACGCAATCCAAGCTGCCATCCCACACCGCGAACCTTTTTTGTTGGTCGACAAAATTGTCGAGCGGGAAGACAATCGAATCGTTTGCTCGAAAAAGTTGACAGGCGATGAATTCTGGTTTCGTGGACACTACCCCGATTTTCCGCTGATGCCCGGAGTTCTCCTCTGCGAAGCAGCCATGCAGGCTGGTGCGGTGCTGCTGGTGGATCACGCGGACGGAGTGGGGGTGCCGGTGGCGACGCGAATGCGCGATGTCCGCTTCAAGCGTATGGTGCGACCGGGCGAAACAATCAGGCTCGAGGTTACGTTGGATGAACAGGTCAGTCGTGCTTTTTTTCTTACGGCTCGAGTCACGGTGGAGAGCGAATTAGCGATGCGCATGCAATTTACCTGCACGTTGGCTGACATTTCAGGACAGATGGCGAAAACCAAAGAGACCGCTTGACGGTCTGAGGCATTAAGGAGAAGCGGGTGGATTTTCTTGGTCTGAACAACAAAACGTTCCTTGTCTTTGGATTAGCGAATCGCAAGAGCGTGGCCTGGCACGTCGGTCGGGTACTTGCAGAAGTGGGCGCGAAGGTTATCTGGGTCGTGCGGAGTGAGGCGCGATGTGAAGAAGTTAAAAAACTGATCGGAGAGGACCCGGTTTTTGTCTGCGATGTCGAAAACGAAGAGGAAATAGCGGCACTCGAAAAAGCGGTCGCCCAGAAGTGGCCTCGACTCGACGGATTGGTGCATTCGATTGCATTTGCCGAATACGAAGGTGGCGTCAAGCCTTTTCATGAAACTGGCAAACGGGAATTTCTCCGGGCTGTCGATATCTCCTGTTACTCGCTCATGGCCATTAGCCGTGCTTTTCAAAAGTTGCTCGAAGCAGATGCCTCGGTGGTCACCATTTCGATTTCGACGACTCGGATGGCCAGCGAAAATTATGGGTATATGGCACCGATCAAAGCGGCGCTCGATTCCTCATTGGCGTTTCTTGCCAAATCGTTTAGTCGTTTTTCGCGCGTCCGCTTCAATGCGGTGTCGCCAGGGTTACTGAAAACTTCCGCTTCGGCAGGAATTCCCGGGTATGTCGACTCGTATCTTTATGCCGAGCGAGTCATTCCCCGCCACAAAGCCGTACAAACAGAGGAGGTCGCCAACGCCGTTGCTTTTCTGCTCAGTCCGCGTTCGAGTGGAATCAATGCCCAGCAGATCATTATTGATGCCGGAATGAGCATCAATTACTTCGACCGCGAAATTGTTACCCGCGGCAATGCATAGCGTTCTTGCAGAAAACCACCAAGGGGTGGCTATCGGGGGCTGTTAGTTGTGCAGGTACCAGCGGCCTGAAATTTCCAGAAAGACCAGCTTGTTCTGGGAAAAGTTTTTCCAGTCGACTCGATATTCTGCGCGTTGGCCTTCGTCGGAAAGTTGCGGTTCCTTGGACTGAATCTGACGGAGCATCCCGAGTAAGCGCGGTGCGTGCTGCTTGGAAAAAGTGCGGGCAAGTTCTTCCATCGAGCGATTTTTGCGCATGCGGTCCAGTTCTTCCGGAACGGGAAACCGGCCCAAAAACGCTTCATACTTTTTTTCCTCCAGGAGCGTGATTCCTTCTGCGATGGTCGCGGGGAGAGTTTGCACTTCGTCGGCAAATCCACGTGCCCCGTGCAGCAGCACGCAGAAGCCGCTCACCAGCAGGCATAAGCCATACGCAGCCAAAGGCTGAAAACAAAGAGGCCGTTTTTTCATTGTTCGAGTACCCAGATGTTGCGAAACCGTACCGGATTACTGTGGTCCTGCAGGTGTAAAAATCCTGTTTCGGGTCCTTCGGCAAGTGGTCCGCCAGCCGTTCTTTCCGGGAGTTCCAAGTCTTCGTGGATAACGACCCCGTTGTGGTGCACTGTGGCGCGAGCGTTTTCGGTCTTCTCACCTGCTTCGTTATAGCGGGCGGTACGGAAGAGAATGTCGTACGTCTGCCAGGTGCCCGGTGGGTAGGACATGTTGGTATTCGGCCGGGCGATTTTGTAGATTCCGCCACACTCGTTGTCGAGACCCTCCAGACCGAAGGAGTCGAGAATCTGAACTTCGTAGCGCCCTTGCAGATAACAGCCGCTGTTGGCCCGCCCTTGACCGCGATTGTGGGGTTCGAACGGAAGAAAGAACTCGAGGTGCAATTGGTGATCCCCAAAGCGGTCTTTACTGTTGTGGCCTTCCATCAGCAAACCATCAGGAGTCATTTGGCCTGCGCCACGATTACGGGTCCGGAGCCAGGCGTCGGCATTTTTCCCATCAAATAATACGCGGGCTTCGGTCGGTGGTTTTTTTCCCAGGGTCGGACTCCGGCGTTCCACCCTGGGTAACGAGCCGATCGCTTTTCCATCTTTGCCGACCAAGTCCAGCTTGCCTTGCCGAAGAGTGCCATCGGCGTAGCGTCCCGTGAAGGTGATGCGGCCATTATCCGCCTTGGTGGTGACCGCTTCCGGTTCTTTGCCGTTCCAACCATTGCCCGGGAGTCCACCCGTGTAACCGACCGCACGAAAAACACCATTGCCCAAAGCAATCACCTGAACACCCAGTTTTTTAGGACCCTTTTCCCCCTCGATGCTGCCCGCATACTCACCCTGCAGCAGGATGTCGCGGTGTTGCCCCGGGTCGGAGAGACCGGTCTGTGGCAGCAGGCCCATCAAAACGATCAGGATGGGTCGTCCGTGTCGGATCACTCCGTGGAGAAAATGCATCGCGATTTCCTTAGGAAAAGAAGCGTTACTGGTAACGGTCGCTCAGCCGCCCTCTGTAAGAGCCGACGCAGGTTCCCTTTGTTCGGCCGCGATCGGTGGTTCACTTTGCCAGTCGATACCCAGCATCAGGCAATTGACACCCGAGCCGATTCCCAACAGTGCGGCGTGATCGTTTTTTACGAGGTGTCCGTTTTCGATTCCAATTGCCATAGAGATCGGCAATGCGACCGAGCCGGTATTGCCGAGCGACTCGACAGTGGAATAGTCTTTTGTAAGTTCGAGACCGAGCGTTTCGAGCATGCGTTTGCGGTGGGCCGTACCGACCTGATGGCAGAATGTTTTGGTCACATGTTCTGGGCCCCATCCTAGTGTCTGCAAAAAGTCAACAAAACTTTCACGACCCGTTGCGATTCCCGCCTCCATGAGGGCTTCAGAGTCGGTATCCATCAGCGGACGCATCTGGTCGCCCGCCTCGTCCTGTCCGCTGTGGCAGAGACCGTGGTGCGTCGTTTCGGCGCGACTCACTCCACCCATGATCCGATTATCGGTCCTCGAGAGTTCACGATCGACGAGGAGGACGGCGCAGCTGGCCGAGCCGATTGTCAACGATGCGACCGCACTTTTAATCGCCTGGCGAGTCAGAGATGTATCGGTGTTTAAAGCCTGAATTGTATTTTCAACCAACGGACGACTGTTTTCGGTGCCGACAACAAGCCCGGCGCGAATCTGTCCCAATTCAATCATATTGGCGACCTGGACCATCCCGTTGAGTAGCCCCAGACAGGCATTGCTCAGGTCGTATATCTGACAATGGGGGTCGAGACCGAGGAGATGATGCACGCGACAAGCGGTCGCTGGTTCTAAATGGTCGCGACAGACAGAGCCATGGACGAGCGCTCCAATCTGCCGGCGGTCGATGTCGGCTGCATTGATTGCTTTATTGGCACTTTGTACGCTGATGTCGCTGGCGATGGTGCCCCGGTCCCAAAATCGCCGTTCACCGATACCCGTAATCAATTCCAGTCGACCTGCCGGGAGTTTGAGCCGCTCGTAGAGCGGGGAAAGTTCGGCCTCGATTTGTGTCGAGGTCACGATCTGTTCGGGCAAGGTATAACCGAACGATTCAAGGCAGACGGAGTGATATCGCATGGGGGCAGGGTGGGAACCAAGGGCGAAAGGAGTACTCGATTCTACGCCAGAAACTACCAGACGCCTAGACTCCCGCTCTTCTAGAAGTCGTACCAGAGGCCCACCCCGACTTTCTGCTCACTGTACTCGAAAAACTGAAGTTTCTCGTGCTGCCCGTTGTAATACTGGACACCAATTCGCACCCTCTGGCCGGCTTTGGTCTCCGGTCCATTGCCAACCGGTCTGAATGGCCATGTAGCCCCCGAAATTGTTTTCCTGACGCAGTTGGCAATTCGTTGCAAAGAAGGGAACCCCTTCAAATCCAGTCGGGGAGAGTTGACTGTATTCGATGCCGAATTCGACATGCCACGGTTGGGCAATATCGGTGTAAAAACCATAGCTAACTTGGCCGTAAAAACGCAATGAATCGGTGGGGAGGGAACCGTGTCTCCAAACGATCGCATTCCGGCTGTAGTTAATGCGATTATTCAGAATTCCACGTTTTTTCGCCCATTCATCCCCCAAGTGGGAACGGATGTGGCAGTAGGCAATTTGCATCGGATACCGATCGTAACCGTAGGAGAGCGGGACCCCAAAGCGATAGTCGGTGGCTTCTAAAATTTGGCCGGGAAGCGCAAGCCGCGGAAAGGCGGCCCCCTCGACATCGAGTTGCCAACCGTGAGCAATGATTTCGTTTCCCGAGCCATACCGGACCACACCGACGCGGCCTCCGATCGAGAGATCCCACTTCCACTGACTATCCTCATTCAGATTAAAGATCGCTGCCATTCGCGGTTGGTAGACGCCGGCCAGATAAGGTCGATAAATCAATCGATTGGGCAAAAGATGCCAGTCCCAGACTTCACTCCAGTTTGCCGGAGCCGGGAGAGGATACAAGGGCGAGTTCTCCGAGGAGTCGGCTGCTTCAAGCAGCGTTTCAGTCGACGTTTGCTTCTCGTCGACCGGAGGATGCGCGATCGGCAGCGAATCGCCATGGCTTCGGTGCAACAAGCACATAATGGGGAATCATTCCGCGATAGCACCGCGGTCTTGAGCTGCCCTGCTTTGTTTTAACCGGTTGCACACATTTTCATTTGCAATGCATTTGCAATGAATGACGAATGTAGATTTATGTATCTACAATATCTTGTGCTAGCATTGAGGCGTGATCACAAAATAAAAAATCGTCCATCAGGTACTTGCGAACTAGAGATTCTCGTCTACACTCGCCGGTGACTTACATTCCTCTTTCGTGGCGTCACGGGCTACGCATCATCAAGGAGAACTGAAGCCAATTGATATGGACATCACTCCGGTGAGCTGTGTTTTACTGGAGGGAAGGCTTCCCGGTTGACGAACTGGCGGGGTTCGTGGCCGAATGTGTTGCACCTGGCTAGCGTGGGGCAAACCTATTTATGGTTGTCCTCCCAGTCGGTTCGCTTCTTCATGTGAAGTAATTCTCAATAAAATGCAGCATCGGTTGCAGCAAGCAACCTGCCGGTTGAATCGTTGCCCATTCGGTTTCGTCTCTGATGCGTTTTACACCGAGTTGGATACACGAGGTATCCTATGAGAGGAAAACCGATGCAGACTAAGCCGTTGATTGCCCTAAACGCTGAATTTCGTCAAAACAGTAAAGGGACCGCTTCCTTCAGTTATATTGCAAATGGGTATTATGATGCTTTGGCGGCGGCCGGAGCGATTCCTGTCGTGCTTCCTCCCCTCGCAAGCCGCGAAGACTTGGGTCGCTTGCTCGATCTTGTCGACGGGGTTTTGCTGGTGGGAGGTGCAGATTTAAATCCAAACAACGATGGCTTTATGATGCATCCATCGATCCGCTTGATGGACGAGCGCAGAGAAGATTTTGATCGTCTGCTGGCACGGATGGTGTCCGAGCGACGGATACCCGTGATGGGCATCGGTTCTGGAATGCAACTGCTGAATGTTCAGCAGGGAGGCAATCTGATGCTTCACATTCCTGAAGATCGTCCGCTGGCGATGCCCCACAGCGATCCGAGTGATGTGACGCATCGACACGGTCTGGATGTCGTACAAGACTCTTTGATCGGTCGCATCTATGGGGATGGAGAAGTTCGCGTCAACAGTATGCATCATATGGCAATCGATGAAGTTGCTGAAGGATTTCGCGTCTCGGCAACTGCTCCGGACGGGGTGATTGAGTCGATCGAAAGCACGATGGATGATTGGTTCGTGATCGGTACCCAATTCCATCCAGAAAGCCAGTCTGCCTCAGCCCTTGATCAGCGAATCTTCGAGGAGTTTGTCGAAGTTGTAAAGATTGCGGGTCCGGTCCGACTGGTTGCCTAGAAAATCGAATTGTTCTGCTATGCAAACGTTCGAAGGTCTCCCCACCGAGCCTTTTTCGCAGCCATCCGGCTACGTCGGTTCGACTGAGGCAGATCATAAGTTGATCGGAATCTATGCCGGTCGCCAATGTGCGGCGTTGGTTGGAAGTTTGGTCTCGGTTTCGGGACATAAACTTGCGGCTACGTATCGAAACGTGGTGACCGAACAGGTTGACGTTCCGGACGCGTTGCGGGAGATCTTCGGAAAATGGTCTTCTAATACGGCATCTCCGCTCGCGGGAGGTTCGAGAGACTATTCGCAATTTTCCTTTTTTTCCCGAAAACTTGCGGTGCTGCAAGCGGATTTGATTCGCAAACTTTCCAGTGTGGCCATGGTTCCGCTCGACGACGTGTTGGCTGTTGGTTTGCTGGGCCCGGGACTCTGGCAGGGTTCGTCGCCGGAGACGCGCGGCTACCTGGAACTTTGCGATGTGTCGCGGATCGCCGAGCAGTGCGGTTGTAATGTGGTGAGTAATTTTGCAGAGCGGGATCTTGCAGCGGGAGGTCTGGGGGGCCCACAGACGGCAATTCCACAATGGCTGCTGCTGAGGAAAACGGGCAAGACCCGGCTCCTGCTTGACGTGGGACGGTCTGTGCGGTTGACGTTGCTTCCGGGCGGACAAGCAGAAGAGGATTTGGACAGTTTGCTCGCATTTGATGTCGGTCCTGGTACAGCACTGCTTGATCGTTTGAGCCTGAGGCTTAGTGAAGGACGACTGCCTTACGATCCGGGAGGCACGCTCGCTGTGCAGGGGACAAAAGTCCAGAAACTGATTGACCGCTGGTTGGCCGACCCTTATTTCAGAGAAACTCCACCGCGTTGGCAACCGTACGGCGTGTGTGCAGAGGAGGCACTCGATTCCACGGTGCGGATGGCGGTCGATGCAGGTTGGTCGATACGGGATTTACTCTGTACCGCGACACACTTCATTGCCCGCTGTATTGCCCTTGCGGTGCATGCTTACATTCCGGGTGGTTTGGATCGAATTGATGAACTCCTGGTCAGTGGGGGTGGGCAGAGCAATGGGATGCTGCTGGCGGAAATTCGCCTTCAATTAGGGCAACTCCCTCTCACGCGGACGATCGATCTCGGTTGGCCGCAGGGTCAACTTGAAGCTGCTACCGTTGCTGTACTCGCTGGAATGCATCTGGATCATGTTCCCGCGAGTCGGCCTGCTCTTTCGGGGACGGATGTGCCCCGGATTGCCGGACAATTGACTCCAGGGTCACCTGCGGGGTGGGGTCGCTTGATCCGTTATATGCATGCGATGGCACCGACGCATCTTTCCCTGCGAAATGCTGTTTAATGCAGATCGAATTTATCAGCGCAGCAGAAGACAATCTCGTAGCTAGAAAAGAAAATGAGTTCACGCCCATATCGAAGCGAGGCATCCTCCTGCTTCTTTTTGTTTTCATTGGCTTTGGTTCATCGGTCAGTGACTGTTTCAGTGCTCCACAAACGGAGGCCAAGCAGTCCAATCCTCAGATGCCCTCTGACGGACTCTCCGCGGAAAAAAAATCAAGTATAGCCAAGACGCTGACAGAAATTTTTTCCAAATTCGGACCTCTTTCTGTTTTCCTGTTGATGATTGCTTCGGGTGTCGGCCTTCATTTTCCTGAGGATATGATCATCATTCCTGCAGGCTGGGAGATTGCCAAAGGTCATTTTTCACTCTCGACTACCTTTTTTGCTGCCTACTTCGGTGTGGTATTGGGGGATGCGGGTTGGTTTTTGCTCTGTCGGTTCTTCGGCACACGGTTGCTTCGGTCGAATTGGCTGCTCCGCGCCGTACACCCGCGTCGTATTTTGGAAATCAAGTATCTGATTGACCACTATGGAGCCTGGGTTCTGGTGATCTGCCGCTTTGTACCCGGAACACGCACCCCCTCGCTGACCGTTGGTGGGCTGATGCATTTGAAGGGCTGGGTTTTTCTCGCTGTCGAATTGCCGATGGTTTTATTGACCGTCGGCTGCCAATTGGCGATTGGATATTACGCCGCCCTCGGAATAGAGATAGGCGGAATCTGGCAGAAAATTATTCTTTACGCCGGTTTATTGATTGGCGCTTTGCTATTGGCAGGCTTTTTAATTGTGCGCCGAAGACTTGCGTCGGGGCAAATTTCGCTGCCGCGTGCTTCGATTCAATGGCTGCGGAAACTCCGCAAAGGGTTCCCGGCACGCAGTTGACTGTCAGGGGACGGCGTGGTGATTAAAAGAACAGCAGTTTAATCACGAATCCGATCAGGACAATTTGGAGTAACCAGCGGATTAACTTTTCGCCGTGGCGGATACTGAGAGAAGCGCCTACAAATCCTCCAATGCCGGTGCCGGCGGCGAGAGCAGCCCCTAAGTCCCAGCGAATATCGAGGCGCCAGGCAAAAATTGCCAGAGCCACCAAGGTGTAGCCGCAGATGACAAAGACCTTGTGCATGTTGACGCGCACCAGATCCATTTTAAAGACGCGATTGAGCACAGGCATCAGAATCAGACTTACGCCGATCTGGATAAATCCGCCATAAAAACCAATCCCCACCATCAGAAGATAGCCGAATACCCGTCGCCTGAGCGACAGGGGTGTTGCGGCAGATTCCGCTGTAGCGGGCGATATTTTTTTTCCTTTGACCCACATCAGCATTAAGGCGGCACCCATAATGATTGCCAATGTGCGGTTGAACCAGGTGCCGGCTAATTCTGTGCCCAGCAGTGCCCCGCAGACCGTTCCAGGGAGTGCACAGAGAAGTAGTTTGAGGCTGCATTTAAATTCGAAAAACCCTTTGCGGAAAAAAGTAATGACTGCCACAAGATTCTGAACGAGGATCGCAATGCGGTTTGTTCCGTTGGCGATTGGCCCGGGCAGTCCCATCATGATCATCGTCGGGACTGTCAGCATCGATCCGCCACCGGCCATGACGTTAATGAAGCCGGCAGCAAGCCCTACGCCAAAGAGAATCAGAGCATGGGTAAGGTCCATCGAAGGATTGAATCCTTAAAAAAAGGCACGTTCCCCGGAGGGAACGTGCCGATCGGTTCTGCCGTTTCTGTGAATTGGAACTATTTTTTTAAGGGCATCTCTCTAAGAGGCATCATCGTCTCGGACAAGGGCAATGGTGCCGACAACGAGGCCGGCGGCACCAAGCGTAATCCCGACCCATTGGCCGATGCTTAGTCCCGTACCTCGATATTGGCTCGGGTTGGGCATCGAACCCCATTGGCCTCGAACAACGTCACCATTTTCGACCAGCAGCGCAAAATGGTTTGCCGAGGGAGGCGCGGTGCCTTCGGCCCATGCCCGAAAACTTCCCGCACCCTGCTGTGAGGCAATCTCGTAGATGCCACCGCGGAGGCCCTCTACAATGAATTCCCCATTCTTTCCGCTTGTGACCTCAGCCACGAGTTGATTTTCCTGGCGGACCACAATCTTCTGTTGGCCGAGCAGTTTGCCTTCTCGGTCGGTGATTCGACCAATCAGGGTACCACCCTTTTTCAGGGCGATATCGGTTAATTGTGGCAGACGCGATGGTTTTTCTGTTTTAACCTCGGGTGTGGTAGCGATTGTCAGTTGAGGTACGAGAACCAGCAACACGAAGATACAAAGCGTTTTGCATCGCATCAATTCCATGTTCATGTTTTTCTCCCTATGATGCATCCACAAGGGCAATAGTACCGACCACCAGACCCGCGGCACCGAGTGTGATTCCTATCCATTCGCCGACTGTAAAGTTCGGGCTAGG
>Ga0209986_10000749_pt1 | contig 31991 bp, 30 predicted proteins | sample BlataG_FD_183168 | JGI IMG/M metagenome (GOLD analysis project Ga0209986, IMG submission 183168) | Deep subsurface microbial communities from Black Sea to uncover new lineages of life (NeLLi) - Black_00105 metaG (SPAdes) (version 2) | ecosystem: Environmental > Aquatic > Marine > Oceanic >...
TCCACTCGCGTCATAACAGCGATGCTAGGAACTCTGTGGACAGCCGCCAAGCAACCGTGGCCGACGCATAGAGAACCCATATTCGCCTCGGTGGAATTTCATGGCTCTCTTCGATGCAGCAGCGTGTCGGAGTGAAAGAGATGACAATCCGATGACAACAGTGAAACGGACCGATAGTTCTTCAGGGCAACAGATTTGGTCACCGGCTACGAGTAGTGATTCCGGAAGTGACGTTCGTCACAACGCGTCACCATTGGTTCTCTATTGGAAGCGATGTGAGCGTTGGGAATGGTCGCCGGCGAATCCGAAATCGCGGCTCCCGGCAAACGTATGAGACTCATATGGAATTCATGACAAAGCACAATGGTTTCGACACACTGGTTATATGACAATGTTGGCCATGCCCCGTACACCAAGCCAGCGTCCGGCCATCCTCGGCCAGCTGCCGCGCATCACCCGGGCTGACGGGTCCCCGATCCGGGTGCTGCTCGTCGACGATGAACCGGCGCTGACGAATCTCCTGAAAATGGCCCTGCATTACGAAGGCTGGCAGATCGAAGTCGCCGGCGATGGCAAGGAGGCCGTCGCCAAGTACCACGAGTTCGGCCCGGACCTACTGGTCCTCGACATCATGCTGCCCGATATCGACGGACTCCAGATCCTCAAGATGATCCGGGAGTCGGAGGGTTACACGCCCACCCTGTTCCTCACCGCGCGCGATTCGGTGCTCGACCGCGTCAACGGGCTCACGGCGGGGGCCGACGACTACCTGACCAAACCGTTCAGCCTGGAGGAACTGGTGGCGCGACTGCGCGGATTGCTGCGCAGGTCCAAGGCCATGGAGGCGCCGGGCGATGAGGTCCTCAAAGTGGGTGACCTGGTGCTCGACGGCGCCAGCAGGGAGGTCACCCGGGCCGGTGAATCCATCCCGCTGACGGTGACCGAGTTCGAGTTGCTGAGATATCTGATGCGCAACCCGCGGCGCGCCATCGACCGGGCCGAGATCCTCGACCGGGTGTGGAACTACGACTTCGGCGGGCGCTCCAGTGTCGTGGACCTCTACATCTCCTACCTCCGCCGCAAGATCGACACCGGACGGGAGCCCATGATTCACACCGTGCGCGGTGTGGGGTACATGCTGCGACCGTCGCAATGATTGCCTGGCTGCGGCGCCGTTCGCTGCGTCGGCAACTGGTGATCGGCGTCTCCGCCATCGTCAGTGCCGCGCTGATCGGTATCGGCGCGGTAGCGATCCTGAGCCTGCGCGACGAGGTGGTCAGTCTTTCCAACAGTCAGGTTGCCAATTCGCTCGCCGCATTTAAGTACTCCTACGCGAAGTCGCAGCGGGGCGAACTCACCGGCTTTCCCGGCCAGGCGCCGGGCACCGTGATCGCGCTGCTGCGCGACGGGACACCAGTGTTCGGCGCGGTGTTCAGCGACGGCGAACCCGCCCTTGCGCCAGCCGAGGCGCTGGCTGCGTTGGGCGAGATCACATGGCGCACTGGGAATCCCATGACGGTGAAGCTGGGAACTCTGGGTCCGTACCGGGTGGGCAGCCATGACCTTGGGGACGGTGAGCGACTGGTGTCGGCAGTCTCGCTCGAAGAGGCGAACCGAACCCTGGCCCGCAACACGATCATCGTCGCGGCTCTGGTGGTGCTCGCCCTGCTCGCGACGGCGGCGGGCACGGTCGTCATCGTGCGGTACGCGCTCAAACCGCTGCGCAGGGTTGCCGCGATCGCCGGTCAGGTGGCGGCGTTGCCGCTGGATGCCGCCGAGTACCGCATCACCGCGCGGGTCTCAGATCGCGACACCGACTCCGGGACCGAGGTCGGCATCGTCGGACACACCCTCAACCAGATGCTCGACAACGTCGACTCCGCCCTGACCAAGATGGCCGACTCCGACCGCCGGATCCGGGAGTTCCTCACCGATGCCAGCCATGAACTGCGGACGCCCCTGGCCGCCATTCTCGGCTATGCCGAACTGACCCGGCAGGAGAGTGAACTGCTGCCGCCGATGACGGAGTACGCCCTGGCCCGGATCGAGGCCGAGGCGCACCGGATGTCGAACCTGGTGGGCGATCTGTTGTTGCTGTCCCGTCTCGATGAGGGTCAGGACCTCGAGGTCGACGATGTCGATGTCTGCGATCTGGTGGCCGACGCGGTCAATGACGTCGCTGTCACCGCGCCGGATCACCGCTTCATCGCCGATCTTCCCGATCATCCGGTCTGGGTCCGCGGCGATCAGGTCCGACTGCAGCAGTTGGTCGCCAACCTGCTGTCCAACGCCAGGATGCACACCCCTGAGGGGGTGACGGTCACCACCTCGGTCGCATCCGCGGCCGACCCGGCCGACCCGATGGTGGAGTTGACGATCAGTGATGACGGCCCCGGCATCCCGGAGGCGATCCTGCCGAACCTGTTCGGCAGGTTCGTTCGCGCCGATAAGGCACGGTCACGCGAGATGGGTTCCAGCGGATTGGGTCTGGCCATCGTCGCCTCGATCGTCGATGCCCATGGTGGCACCGTGACAGTGGCCTCGCGGCCCGGCCACACGGCCTTCACGGTGCGGTTGCCCGCGGTGTCGGGCATCCCTGTCGGCTGATCCGACTCGTGCTGCGGCAGGTGTCACGTACCGCCGATGACCGCCCCGGATTGGACGCCCGGTGGCACTCGCCTCGCGCGGGTGCTAAAAACGCTGCTGACGGACCGTAAACTGGCGGCGGGGCTCGAGGAGGTGCGCACGATGGGAACTGCCGACGACCGTCGCTTTCAGGTGCTGCGGGCCATCGTCGCCGACTTCGTCGCGACCAAGGAGCCGATCGGCTCCAAGGCTCTGGTCGAGCGGCACAACCTCGGCGTCTCCAGTGCCACCGTGCGCAACGACATGGCGGTGCTCGAGGCGGAGGGCTATATCGCCCAGCCGCACACCAGCTCCGGCCGGGTACCCACCGAGAAGGGCTACCGGGAGTTCGTCGACCGGATCCACGACGTCAAACCGCTGTCGACCCCGGAGCGCCGCGCCATCCTGTCGTTCCTGGAGTCCGGCGTCGACCTCGACGACGTGCTGCGTCGCGCGGTGCGACTGCTGGCCCAGCTCACCCGACAGGTGGCCGTCGTTCAGTATCCGACGCTCTCGGCATCGACGGTGCGCCACCTGGAGGTGGTCGCCCTGACTCCGGCGCGGTTGCTGATGGTCGTCATCACCGACTCGGGCCGGGTCGACCAGCGCATCGTCGAGCTCGGCGACACCATCGACGACCACCAGGTGGGCCAGCTCCGCGATCTGCTCAGCCAGGCCCTGGAGGGTAAGCGGCTGTCGGCCGCGTCAGCGGCGGTCGCCGATCTGGCCAGCCGGCTCAACACCGGGTCCGGCCAGGCCGGCAAGCTCGGGGACGCCGTCGGCCGCTCGGCGACGGTGCTGCTGGAGTCGCTGGTCGAGCACACCGAGGAGCGGTTGCTGCTGGGCGGGACCGCGAACCTCACCCGCAACACCGCCGACTTCGGCGGCTCGCTGCGCTCGGTACTGGAGGCTCTCGAGGAACAGGTCGTGGTTCTTCGGCTGCTGGCCGCCCAGCAGGACGCCGGTAAGGTAACGGTGCGCATCGGCCACGAGACCGAAGCCGAACAGATGGCCGGCACGTCGGTGGTCACCACCACCTACGGCAGCGCGGGAACGGTCTATGGCGGCATGGGTGTGGTGGGTCCCACCCGGATGGACTATCCCGGGACCATGGCCAATGTCGCGGCGGTTGCAAGGTACATCGGTGAAGTTCTCGGCAACCGCGCTGGCTGAAAACCAGGGCCGGCAGAGGTATCAGGAAGAGGTCAGGCGTGGCACGCGACTACTACGGGCTGCTGGGGTTGAGCAGGAATGCCAGCGATGCGGAGATCAAGCGCGCCTACCGCAAGATGGCGCGTGAACTCCATCCCGACGTCAACCCTGACGAGCAAGCTCAGCAGTTGTTCAAGGAGATCAGCGTCGCCTATGAGGTGCTGTCGGACCCGGAGAAGCGGCGGATCGTCGATCTCGGCGGTGATCCGCTGGAATCGGCGGGCGCCGGCAACGGATTCGCCGGTTTCGGCGGCCTCGGCGACGTGTTCGAGGCGTTCTTCGGCGGCGGCGGCGGATCGCGCGGCCCGATCGGACGGGTCCGGCCCGGTTCGGACTCCCTGCTGCGGATGCGGCTGACGCTCAACGACTGCGCCACCGGGATCACCAAGCAGGTCACCGTCGACACCGCGGTGCTGTGCGATCTGTGCCAGGGCCGGGGCACCCACGCCGACTCGAGGCCGATCACCTGCGATATCTGCGGCGGTCGGGGCGAGATTCAGAGCGTGCAGCGCTCGCTGCTCGGCCAGGTGATGACATCGCGGCCCTGCCCGACCTGCGCCGGCGTAGGCGAGGTCATCCCGAACCCCTGCCAGCGCTGTAGCGGTGACGGCCGGGTGCGGTCGCGCCGGGATATCACCGTGAAGATCCCGGCCGGGGTCGCCGACGGGATGCGGGTCCGGTTGGCGGCTCAGGGTGAGGTGGGCCCCGGTGGCGGCCCGGCCGGCGACCTCTACGTGGAGGTTCACGAGCAACCACACGAGATCTTCGTCCGGGACGGCGACGACCTGCACTGCACCGTCTCGGTGCCGGTGGCGGACGCCGCCCTGGGCACCGCGGTCAGCGTCGAGGGCATCCTCGACGACGCGATCGAGATCACCATCTCACCCGGCACCCAGCCGGGTGCGGTGACGACGCTGCGTGGCCACGGTATGCCGAGGCTGCGGTCGGAGGCCCGCGGAGACCTGCACGCCCATATCGAGGTTGTCGTTCCGACCAAACTGGATGATCGCACCAGGGAACTGCTCACCGAGATCAAGAGCCGCAGCGGCGAGCAGGCCGCGGTGAAATCCACCCGCACCGCCGCCTCCCAATCCGGCGGCGGGTTGTTCAGCCGGTTGCGGGAAACTTTCACCGGTCGCTGACCCGCGCTCGTAACCGCCCGATGGTCGCCACCCTGTTTTACGCCCAGGCCATTCCGGCCGTCGGCGAGTCGGCCGTCGTCGACGGCGATGAGGGCTTTCACGCGGCCACGGTGCGGCGGTTGCGGCCCGGCGAGGAACTGATGCTCTCCGACGGCGCCGGCGCGGTTGCGGACTGCGTCGTCGAGACCGTCGATAAGCGGTCGCTATCCGCGCGGGTGCTGGCCCGCAGGGCCGTACCGCAGCCCCGGCCGCCGGTGACGGTGGTGCAGGCCATCCCCAAATCCGAGCGTTCCGAGCTCGCCGTCGAACTGGCCACCGAAGCCGGTGCCGACGGGTTCCTCGCGTGGCAGGCGGATCGCTGTGTCGCGCGCTGGGACGGCGACCGCGCCGACAAGGGCCTGCGGCGCTGGCGCGCGGTCGCCCGATCGGCCGCCCGGCAGTCCCGCCGCGCCTGGATCCCGGGTGTTGAGGGTCCGCTGTCAACCCGGGGACTGTGCGATTACCTCGCCGGACGGGTGACCGATGGTGCCGTCCCCCTCGTGCTGCACGAGTCGGCCGACCGTCCGCTGGCCGACCTTGCGCTCAGCGGAGCAGAGTCGATTCTGCTGGTGGTCGGACCGGAGGGCGGAATCAGCGACTCCGAACTTGCGGCGCTGACGGCCGCCGGCGCCGTGCCGGTTCGGCTCGGTCCGACCGTATTGCGCACATCGACGGCCGCCGCCGTCGCCCTCGGGGCGCTCGGCGTGCTGACTACCAGGTGGTCGGTCAGCCCGGGACCGGGCTGATCGGTAGAATCGGGCGATCGGCATCGATCGACCGACTCGAGAAAGCTAAGGCATCAAAGACCACGTGACGCCCCGCCAGACCAGCGCTGCCGCAGTACGCAGCAGCATGACGGTTCCGCCCGACCTCGTGATGGGCCTGCTCGGTTCGGCCGACGAGAACCTGCTCGCCCTGGAGTCCTGCCTGTCGGCGGAGGTACACGCGCGCGGCAACACCGTCACCATCTCCGGTTCGGCCGCCGATGTGGCACTGGCCGAACGGGTGATCTCCGAACTGATCGCGATCCTCGCCGGGGGCCAGGCCCTCTCTCCGGACTCGGTGCGGCGCAGTGTGGCCATGGTGTCCGGGCGGGACAACACCTCGCCGGCGGAGGTTCTGACGCTGGACATCCTGTCCCGGCGCGGCAAGACCATCCGGCCCAAGACGCTGAACCAGAAACGCTATGTCGACGCGATCGACACCAACACCATCGTGTTCGGAATCGGTCCGGCCGGTACCGGCAAGACCTATCTCGCGATGGCCAAGGCCGTTCAGGCTCTGCAGACCAAGCAGGTCACCCGCATCATCCTGACCCGACCGGCGGTGGAAGCCGGTGAGCGACTGGGCTTTCTGCCCGGAACCCTCAGCGAGAAGATCGACCCGTATCTGCGCCCGCTCTACGACGCGCTGCACGACATGATGGATGCCGAGGCCATCCCGAAACTGATGGCAGCCGGGGTGATCGAGGTTGCACCGCTGGCCTATATGCGGGGCCGTAGCCTCAACGACTCGTTCATCATCCTCGATGAGGCGCAGAACACCACCGCCGAGCAGATGAAGATGTTTCTCACCCGGCTGGGCTTCGGCTCGAAAATCGTTGTGACGGGCGATATCACCCAGGTCGACCTGCCCGGCGGCGCACCCTCCGGACTCCGTGCGGTGATCGACATTCTCGACGGCATCGACGATATCCATTTCGCCGAACTCACCAGCGCCGACGTGGTTCGCCACCGGCTGGTCTCGGAGATCGTCGACGCCTATGCCCGGGCCGCCGAGCAGCCCGCCCTCAACCGCGCCCGGCGCCGTTCGCCGCGGCGGTAGGACGGTCATGAGTATCGAGGTGTCGAACGAATCCGGCTTGGACGTGTCCGAAGAGGAACTCATCAGCGTCGCGCGCTTCGTGATCCGCAAGATGGACGTCAACCCGGCCGCCGAACTGTCCATGGTGCTGCTCGACCTGGCCGCGATGGCCGATCTGCACATGCGGTGGATGGACCTGCCCGGTCCCACCGACGTGATGAGCTTCCCGATGGACGAACTTGAGCCCGGTGGCCGGCCGGACGCTCCGGACCCGGGTCCGTCGATGCTCGGCGATATCGTGCTGTGTCCGCAGTTCGCAGAGAAGCAGGCCGCCGCGGCGGGTCACAGTCTGGGCCAGGAACTGGCCCTTCTGACGGTGCACGGTGTGCTGCACCTGCTGGGTTACGACCACGCCGAACCGGACGAGGAGAAGGAGATGTTCGGGCTTCAGCGCCGGCTGCTCGAGGAATGGGTTGCCGAGCAGGTCGTGTCCTACCACAAGGACCGGCAGGCCGAGAAGGACCGGCGACTCCTCGACAAGTCGCGGAATTTCGACAGTTGACCACGCTGGCGCCGCTGATCGGCGCGATCGCCCTCATTCTGCTCGGTGGTGTGTTCTCCGCCATCGACGCCGCCATCAGCACCGTCTCGACGGCGCGGGTCGAGGAGATGGTGCGCAACGAGCGTCCCGGTGCTGTCCGCCTGGCGCGGGTCGTGACGGAGCGTCCGCGCTACATCAATCTCGTTGTACTGCTGCGAATCGCCTGCGAAGCCACCGCTGCGGTGCTGATGGTCGCTGCCCTCGACGCCCACTTCGGGTTGGAGTGGACGCTGTTCGCCGCCGCGGCGATCATGACGATCGCCAGTTTCGTCGTGGTCGGCGTCGGCCCGCGGACCATCGGCCGGCAGAACGCCTACCCGATCGCACTCGCGTCAGCGCTTCCGCTGCAGGCGATCTCGGTCCTGTTGGCCCCGATCAGCCGACTGCTGATCCTGCTCGGCAACGCGTTGACCCCCGGCCGCGGTTTCCGCAACGGCCCGTTCGCCTCCGAGATCGAGTTGCGGGAGGTCGTCGACCTCGCCCAGCAGCGCGGGGTGGTCGCCGACGACGAACGCAAGATGATCCAGTCGGTGTTCGAACTCGGCGACACCCCGGCCCGCGAGATTATGGTGCCGCGCACCGAGATGGTGTGGATCGAGAGCGACAAGAGCGCCGCCCAGGCCACCTCGCTGGCCGTCCGTAGCGGCCATTCCCGCATCCCGGTGATCGGCGACAACGTCGACGACATCGTCGGAGTGGTCTATCTCAAGGATCTGGTGCGGCGCACCTATTACTCGGCCAGCGCCGCACGGGACATCACGGTGGCCGAGGTGATGCGCCCAGCGGTGTTCGTCCCCGATTCCAAGGCCCTCGACGAGCTACTCAAGGAGATGCAGCGCGACCGCATCCATATGGCCCTGCTGGTCGACGAGTACGGTGCGACCGCGGGCCTGGTCACCATCGAGGACGTGCTGGAGGAGATCGTCGGTGAGATCGCCGACGAGTACGACACCGATGAGGTCGCCCCGGTGGAAGACCTGGGGGACAAGGTGTTCCGGGTCTCGGCCCGGCTGCCGATCGAGGATGTCGGGGAGCTCTACGGTATCGAGTTCAACGGCGACCTCGACGTCGACACCATCGGCGGCCTGGTAGCGCTGGAACTGGGCCGGGTTCCGCTGCCCGGTGCCGAGGTGGTCTGGCACGGACTGCGGCTGCGGGCCGAGGGCGACCCGGATCACCGCGGCCGGGTGCGGATCGGCACCGTCCTGGTGCGGCCGGTCGAATCCGACGACGAGGACGAGGCCGGCAAGTGAGCGGGCCCGAGTTCCGGTCCGGGTTCGTCTGCCTGGTCGGCCGGCCCAACACCGGCAAGTCGACATTGACCAACGCACTGGTCGGCAGCAAGGTGGCGATCACCTCCAACCGCCCGCAGACCACCCGGCACACCATCCGCGGCATCGTCCACCGGGAGAACTTCCAGATCGTGCTGGTCGACACCCCTGGGCTGCACCGGCCCCGAACCCTGTTGGGCAAGCGTCTCAACGACCTGGTTCGTGATACCTACTCCGAGGTCGACGTGATCGGGCTGTGCATCCCCGCCGACGAGACGATCGGACCGGGCGACCGGTGGATCTATGAGCAGATTCGCGCCGTCGCACCCAGAACCACCCTGGTGGTCATGGTGACCAAGATCGACAAGGTCGCCAGGGACCGCGTCGCCGCGCAACTGGTCGCGGTCAGCGAACTGGTCGGCGAGCACGCCGCCGCGATCGTCCCGGTGTCGGCCACCACCGGCGAGCAGGTCGACGTGCTGATCGACGTGCTGGTCGACCAGTTGGAGCCCGGCCCGGCGTTCTACCCCGACGGAGAGCTCACCGACGAGCCCGAAGAGGTGCTGATGGCCGAGTTCATCCGGGAAGCCGCACTGGAGGGCGTACGCGAGGAGATGCCGCACTCGCTGGCCGTGGTGATCGACGAGGTCACCCCCCGCGAAGGCCGATCTGAAGAGCAGGGACCCATGATCGACGTCCACGCCATCCTCTACGTCGAGCGGGACAGCCAGAAGGGCATCGTGATCGGCAAGGGCGGTGCCCGGCTCAAGGCGGTCGGGACCACCGCGCGGCGCCAGATCGAGAAGTTGTTGGGCACCAAGGTCTACCTGGACCTTCGGGTCAAGGTCGCCAAGAACTGGCAGCAGGACCCCAAGCTGCTCGGCCGGCTCGGCTTTTAGGGGTGTCAGTCGCCGACGATGTCGCGCCGCGGTGACAGACTGGTCGGATGCGGCTGTACCGGGACCGGGCTGTCGTGCTGCGCCAGCACAAACTCGGCGAGGCCGACCGCATCGTCACCCTGCTCACCCGTGACCACGGCCTGGTCCGTGCGGTCGCGAAGGGGGTGCGCCGCACCCGCAGCAAGTTCGGGTCCCGGCTGGAGCCGTTCGCCCATATCGATGTCCAGCTGCATCCCGGCCGCAATCTCGACATCGTCACCCAGGTGGTCTCGATCGACTCCTTCACCACCGATATCGTCTGTGACTACGGGCGGTACACCTGCGCCTGCGCGGTGCTGGAGACCGCCGAGCGGCTGGCCGGGGAGGAGCGTGCGCCGGCCCCGGCGCTGCACCGGCTGACCGTCGGGGCGCTGCGGGCGGTCGCCGACGGCACCCGGCCGCGTGAACTGGTGCTCGACGCCTACCTGCTGCGCGCCATGGGTATTGCCGGCTGGGCCCCGTCGCTGACCGAGTGCGCGCGCTGTGCCGCGCCCGGGCCGCACCGCGCTTTTCACATCGCCGCCGGCGGCAGCGTGTGCATGCACTGCCGGCCGTCCGGGTCGGCCACCCCGCCGCAGGCCGTCCTGGATCTGATGGCGGCGTTGTACGAGGGCGACTGGGCGGTCGCGGAGTCGTCGGCGGCCTCGCACCGCGGGCAGGCAAGCGGATTGGTGGCCGCGCATCTGCAGTGGCATCTGGAACGTCAGCTGCGGACGTTGCCGCTGGTCGAACGTGTCCACTCCCGGCCCGCTAGCCAGGGGCCGGAGATCTTCAGGCAGGATGTGCCCCATGGCGATGGACCGGGTGGCCAGCTCCTTGCGGGGGGCTGAGCGCAGGCGGAGGGAGCAGTATCCCCAGCTGCCCCCTGCGCCCGACGGCTACCCGATCTTCCCCGACACCTCCGCCTGGCCGGTGGTGTTCCCGGAACTGCCGGCCACACCGGAGGGCGGTCCGCGCCGGCCGCCGCAACACCCCTCAAAGGCGGCCCCACCGCCGATCCCGGCCGACCAGTTGCCCCGGCATGTGGCCATCGTGATGGACGGAAACGGACGGTGGGCCACCCAGCGTGGACTGAGCCGCACCGAGGGGCACAAGATGGGTGAGGCTGTTCTGATCGATATCACCTGTGGTGCAATCGAACTGGGTATCAAACACCTGAGTGTGTACGCGTTCTCCACCGAGAACTGGCGTCGCAGCACCGACGAGGTTCGGTTCCTGATGGGGTTCAACCGCGAGGTGGTGCGCCGGCGCCGGGAGAACCTGGACGTCATGGGTGTGCGGATGCGTTGGGTCGGCTCACGGGCGAGGATGTGGCGCAGTGTGATCAAGGAGTTCGACATTGCCGAGGACATGACGGTCGGCAACCGGGTCATCACCGTCAACTACTGCGTGAACTACGGCGGCCGGGCCGAGATCGCCGAGGCGGCCCGCAGTATCGCCCGGGAGGCCGCCGCGGGCCGACTCGACCCGGAACGGGTCGGCGAGCGCACCATCACCGAGCATCTGCACCGTCCGGACATCCCCGATGTCGACCTGTTCATCCGGACCTCGGGTGAGCAACGGGCGAGCAACTTCATGCTGTGGCAGGCGGCCTACGCCGAGTATGTGTTCCAGGACAAGCTCTGGCCCGACTACGACCGTCGCGACCTGTGGGCGGCGTGTGAGGAGTACGTGCACCGGAACCGCCGTTTCGGCCGCGCCTGATGAACCTGGCCGACCGACTCGGTGACGTGCTGGTTGCCGTGATGTCCGTCGACACCGAGGACGACGGTTCGCTGACCGTCCGGCACGACGGCACCGTCGCGTCGGTTCGGGTGGTCGCGATCGCCGAGGGTCTGGAGATGGTGTCGCTCACCCAGATGCTCGCCTGGGACCTGCCGTGCGATGCCGAGTTGCGGAGAAGCGTTGCCGCACTGGCCCATACGACCACGCTGGGGACGATCACCCTTGCCGAGCAGGCTGGCGGGATCGCTGATGTGATGCTGCGCTACAACTTTCCGGCCGGCGGCCTCGACGATCGGGCGCTGCAGACGCTGATGTTGATGGTGCTCGACGGCGGCGTGGCGGCGCGGCGGGAGCTGGTCTAGAGCCGTCGGCAGTCCGAGCAGGTGCCGAACAGTTCGATGGTGTGGGTCACGTCGGTGAAGCCGTGCGCGGCGGCGACCTCGGCGGCCCACGCCTCCACCTCACGGCCGCTGACCTCGACGGCGGACCCGCATCCGCGGCAGACCAGATGATGGTGGTGGTGCGGCGCCGCGCATCGGCGGTAGACCGATTCGCCGGTGTCGGTGCGGACCATATCGATCTGATCGGTGGCCGCCAGAGTCTGCAGCGTCCGGTAGACCGTGGTCAGGCCGATGTTCTCGCCGCGCCGGCGAAGTTCGTCGTGCAGTTCCTGGGCCGAGCGGAACTCTTCGACGGCGTCCAGGAGTTCGATGATCGCCCCGCGCTGCCGGGTGGCACGCACCCCGGCGCCGGCCGCGCGTGGACCGCTACTGGAAACCATTTCCACTTACGATTCCACGGGGCGGTGATTCGTGTCAAAGCCGGGTGGGCATTCGCCTAGGCTGATTGCGGTTTGCTGTGAGCAGACACACCGTGAACAGGCAAGGAGTGCACCCCGCCGTGGCGTCCGTCATTGATTCCGTCGTCAACCTGGCCAAGCGCCGTGGATTGGTGTATCCGGCCGGTGAGATCTACGGCGGCACCCGGTCAGCCTGGGACTACGGGCCGCTGGGGGTGGAACTGAAGGAGAACATCAAGCGGCAGTGGTGGCAGTCGGTCGTCACCGGCCGCGAGGATGTCGTCGGCCTGGACTCCTCGATCATCCTGCCGCGGGAGGTGTGGGTGGCTTCCGGGCACGTCGAGGTGTTCAACGACCCGCTGGTGGAGTGCCTGCAGTGCCATAAGCGGCACCGTCAGGACCACATGCAGGAGGCGTGGGCGGAGAAGAAGGCGCTCAAAGAAAAAACAGAAGTCGACCCCGAGTCGGTGCCGATGACCGACATCGTCTGCCCGGACTGCGGCACCAAGGGGCAGTGGACCGAACCGCGCGAGTTCAACATGATGCTCAAGACCTTCCTCGGTCCGATCGAGAGTGAGGAGGGCCTGCACTACCTGCGGCCCGAGACCGCGCAGGGGATCTTCGTCAACTTCGCCAACGTGGTCACTACGTCACGGAAGAAGCCACCGTTCGGCATCGGCCAGATCGGTAAGAGCTTCCGCAACGAGATCACCCCGGGCAACTTCATCTTCCGCACCCGGGAGTTCGAGCAGATGGAGATGGAGTTCTTCGTCGAACCCGACACCGCCCGGGAGTGGCACCAGTACTGGATCGAGACACGGCTGCAGTGGTACGTCGATCTAGGTATCGACCGCGACAACCTTCGGCTCTACGAGCACCCCTTGGAGAAGCTGTCGCACTACTCGGCCGGAACCACCGACATCGAGTACAAGTTCGGTTTCCAGGGCAACCCGTGGGGTGAACTCGAGGGGATCGCCAACCGGACCGACTTCGACCTGAAGACCCATTCGCAGCACTCCGGCACCGACCTGTCGTTCTACGATCAGGCCGCCGACACCCGTTTCATCCCCTATGTCATCGAACCCGCTGCGGGACTGACCCGTTCGTTCATGGCATTCCTGGTGGACGCCTACTGCGAGGATGAGGCCCCCAACGCCAAGGGCGGGGTGGACAAACGCACGGTGCTGCGGCTTGACCCGCGGCTGGCACCGGTGAAGGCCGCGGTTTTGCCGCTGTCGCGGAACGCCGACCTGAGCCCCAAGGCCCGTGACCTGGCGGCCGAACTGCGCAGGAACTTCAACGTCGAATTCGACGACGCCGGGGCGATCGGCCGGCGCTATCGCCGCCAGGACGAGATCGGCACGCCGTTCTGCGTGACGGTCGACTTCGACACCCTCGAGGACCACGCGGTCACCGTGCGCGAACGGGACGCCATGACGCAGGAACGGATCGGGCTGGATGCCGTCGCGGGCTACCTGGCGGGCCGGCTGATCGGTTAGAACCGGCCGCCGCCGCCGAGCCACCCGCCGTCGCCGCCACCCTGCGAGCCACCGTAGGTGGTCGATGTCCAACCCCCGCCTCCGCCACCGCCGCCGAACCCGCCGGAGAGGATGTTGCCGAGGATGATCCCGCCGACCATCGCCCCCATATCCGACTGGCCGCGGCCCTGGTAGCGCGCCCGATACTCGCGCTGGCCGGCCTGTACATCATTGTTGGCCAACTGCTGGGCCTGCGCGGCCAGCGTCGCCGCACCGTTGGCGTGGGCGATCGCCTCGCTGATATTGGTCGACTTCTTGATCTCGGCGGCTTCGAGTTGCCGCACCGCCCCGTTGAGCCGGGTGCGGGCCTCCGGGCCGATGCTGCCTCGCCGGGTGTCGATGTAGTCCGACACCGACCGCACCCGGGACTGGGCGGTGAACAGCGCCTGCTGGTAGGACTTGGCCAGACGCTCGGCGGCCTCGCGTTCCTCGGCGACCGTGTCCAGCAGCCGGTCCAGGTCGGCGTCGGCCTGGGTCAGCTGCGTGAAGGCGCCCAGCGGGTCGGCCGCCCCGGTGCTCTGCGCCGCGGCAACAGCCTTGACGGCGGCGTCGCGGGCGGCGGACAGCTCGGCGGCCTGGGCCAGCCCGCCACGAGCCAGCTGCTCGGCGGCCTGGCTGATACCGCGCTGGATGTCCTCGATCGCCGCGGGCAGCGCAGCGACCGCGCGGCGGATGTCGCTGGCCGCGCTGTCCACCGCATCGAGCATCGTATTGGCTTGCTGCAGAGCCGATTCGGCACCGCGCACCGAGTCGATCAGATCGTCCACCTCGCCGGCAACCGGTTTGGCCGCCAGTGCCCGGCCGCGGGTGATGGCCTCATCGGCGAAGCCCAGCCGCTCCTTGGCCGCATCGACGTTGCGGGACACCGATGCCAGCGCCGCCTCGTCGAACTCGGTTCGCAACTGGTTCATTTCCTGCTGGCAGGGCTCGACGCGGGCGGTGACGGTGACCAGTTGCTGGGTGAGAACGTCCAGCCGCTCCGGTGCGTTGAACACCAGATCGCGCATCTGATGGAACGCCTCGGTCTGGGTCTGCAACTCCTCGTTGGCCTTCGCCGCCGCGACCACCACCCGGGTCAGCAGGTCGCGGCGCTCCGGCAGCGGGTCGGGAATGTCGTCGTCGAGCTTCTGGCGAACCGCGAAAGCCTGTTTGAGAGTGGCCCGGGCATGATCCACCGCGGCGGCGAACGGTGCGGTCTGGGTCTCGCCGAACTCCTCGACCGCCAGCACCAGTTCGTTGGCGCTGGTGCGCACCGCGTTGTCCACCTTGACGACGATCGAGCGGGACAGTTCGTCGAGCGCAAGGATGGGTACCGAGGCCAACGCCGCCGGATCGGTCGGGTCGACGTTCTTGGCCCTGGCCACATCGGCCTCGTGACGCTTGCGCCGCCGACTGCGGCTCCACAGCATCAGCGCGCCGATCACCAGCAGCCCGATCCCGGCGATGAACACCATCGGGATCAGCGAGCCCCCGGCGCTGCTGGCGCCGCCAATCTTGCCCATGGCGGCCAGTCCGGTGGCCGCGGCCGTCGCGGCGCCTGCCCAGTCGCCGCTGCGCAGGGCCGGCTCGATCCGGTCGCGGCGGATATCGTCGATCTTCGTCGAGCTGCCGCCGGCCACCTGCGGCGAGACGAGGAACGCGTAGGACCGCTGCTCGGTGGCGACCGCCAGGATGGCGTCGTCGCTGCTGAGATCGCTGATCTTCTGGGTCTGCTGCGCCCAGCCGACCGCCCCCTGCGGTGCGAACGACTCGACGTAGACCACCCACAGCCGCAACCGCCGTTCGCCGTACAACTGATCGACCGACCTCTGGACGTCGGCCAGCTGACGCCCGTTGAGCACGCCCGCGTTGTCGGTGACGTAATCGGGCAGCCGGAACGGCGGTTCGGCGGCCACCGACGGGGCCAGCAGGGTGGCCGCGGTGAGGATGGCGGCAAGCAGACTGAACAAGCGGGCGAGGCGCATGACCGCCAATGTAGTAGCCCTCTGACCCCTGCCGGCGCCATGCCAGCAAAACATCGTCGCGATCAGCCGTAGGCGTACTGGCAGACTGTGCCCCGGTGATGACGAACCAGACCGGCCGCTACGACGAGGCCGACCGAGAACGCGTGGTGGCGGAGACTGCGAAATCCGCCGCGCTTCCCGGTACCAGCACCGAGCATCGCAGCGACTTCGCCCGTGACCGGGCCAGGGTGCTGCACAGCGCGGCGTTGCGCAGACTGGCCGACAAGACCCAGGTGGTCGGTCCGCGGGAGAGCGAAACCCCGCGCACCCGGCTCACCCACTCCCTGGAGGTGGCCCAGATCGGCCGGGGTATGGCCGTCCCGTTGGGCTGTGACCCCGATCTGGTCGACATGGCCGGTCTGGCCCATGACATCGGCCATCCGCCGTACGGGCATAACGGGGAGCGGGCGCTGGAGGAGTTCGCCAGGGATGTCGGCGGTTTCGAGGGCAATGCCCAGAATTTCCGGATCCTGACCCGGCTCGAGCCCAAGGTCCTCGCCGCGGACGGTTCGCGCAGTGTCGGCCTCAACCTGACCCGCGCGGCACTGGACGCGGTCACCAAATACCCGTGGCGGCGCAGCGCGCCTGGTGACAAGTTCGGCTTCTACGGCGACGACGCCGAGATCGCCGACTGGGTGCGCGCCGGTGCCCCGGAACGCAGACCCTGCCTGGAGTCGCAGGTGATGGACTGGGCCGACGATGTGGCCTATTCCGTGCACGATGTCGAGGACGGCGTCATCTCGGGCCGTATCGACCTGCGGGTGCTCGCGGACAACGACGCGGCCGCCACCCTGGCCGGACTGGGCACCTCGGTGTACGGCGGCGGCCCGTCCGGTCCGGTCCCCGATGATCTGGAAGCCGCCGCCGGCCGGTTGTCCCGGCTGCCGGTGGTGGTCGCGGTCGGCCACTACGACGGCACCCTGGCCGCCTCGGTCGCGCTCAAGGCGCTGACCAGTGAACTGGTCGGCAGGTTCGCCTCGGCGGCGATCGCACAGACCCGACGCGGTGCCGAATCCGGGCCGCTGGTGCGGTATCAGGCGGATCTGCGGGTGCCGGCAGGAGTCCGGGCCGAGGTGGCGGTGCTCAAGACGTTGGCCCTGCAGTTCATCATGTCCGACCCACGCCACCTGGACGTGCAGGCCCGCCAGCGGGAACGCATCCATCAGGTGGCCCAGTGGCTGCTGGCCGGTGCCCCCGGCACGCTGGATCCGCTGTTCGTTCCGGCCTTCGACGACGCCGGCAGCGATGCCGAACGCAAGCGGGTCGTCGTCGACCAGATCGCGTCCTACACAGAGGGACGCTTGGAGCGCATCGCGGCCGATGCACAGTTCTAGACTGGGGCGGTGACCGGAGCGGTGAGCGGGGGAGGCACCCGGAAGGGTCGCATTCCCGACAGCGATATCGCCGCGATCCGGGACAAGGTCCGCATCGAGGACGTCGTCGGCGACTACGTCCAGCTCCGCCGGGCGGGTGCGGACTCGATGAAGGGCCTGTGCCCGTTCCACGACGAGAAGTCCCCGTCCTTCCACGTCAGGCCCAACCACGGCCACTTCCACTGCTTCGGCTGCGGAGAGGGCGGTGACGTCTACGCATTCCTGCAGAAGATCGAGCATGTCAGCTTCGTCGAAGCCGTCGAACTGCTGGCCGACCGGATCGGCCACACCGTCACCTACACCGGGGGCGGCAACACCATCCAGCGTGACCGCGGCAGCCGCAGCAGGCTCACCGGCGCCAATGCCGCCGCGCAGGAATTCTATGCGGCCGCACTGGAATCCGAGCAGGCCGCGCCCGCTCGCCGGTATCTCACCGAGCGCAACTTCGATGCCGCCGCGGCGCGGCAGTTCGGCTGCGGATTTGCCCCGTCGGGCTGGGACTCGCTGACCAAGCACCTGATCCGCAAGGGTTTCGAGTTCAAGGAACTCGAGGCGGCCGGGCTGTCCCGGGAGGGTCGGCGCGGACCGATGGACCGGTTCCACCGCCGGCTGCTGTGGCCGATCCGCGGTGCCAGCGGGGAGACGCTGGGCTTCGGGGCCCGGCGGATCTTCGACGACGACCCGATCGAGGCCAAGTACGTCAACACCCCCGAGACCGTGCTGTACAAGAAGTCCTCGGTGCTGTTCGGCATCGACCTGGCCAAGCGCGATATCGCCAAGGGGCATCAGGCCGTGGTCGTGGAGGGCTACACCGACGTGATGGCCATGCACCTGGCCGGTGTCACCACCGCCGTGGCGTCCTGCGGCACCGCCTTCGGCGATGAGCACCTGGGCATGCTGCGGCGGCTGATGATGGACGACAAGTTCTTCAAGGGTGAGCTGATCTACGTCTTCGACGGTGACGCGGCCGGGCAGGCGGCGGCACTGAAGGCGTTCGCCGGCGAGCAGAATCTGGCCGGGCAGAGTTTCGTGGCGGTGGCCGCCGATGGTATGGACCCGTGCGATCTGCGACTGGCCTCCGGCGACGCCGCCCTGCGCGACCTGGTCGCCCGGCGCACCCCACTGTTCGAGTTCGCGATCCGGACCACCCTGGCCGGCCACGACCTGGACAACGCCGAGGGCCGGGTCAGCGCGCTACGGCAGTGTGTACCGATGGTCGCCAAGATCAAGGACCCCACCCTGCGTGATGAATATGCACGCCAACTCGCCGGATGGGTCGGCTGGGACGATGTCGCGCAGGTCATCAGCCGGGTGCGGGAGGAAGCCGGCCGTAAGCCCGGTACCCGCGGCAACGGCCGGGCGCCGGCCGAGGTGCGGCGCAACCCGGTCACCGAGCGGCCCAATCCGCGCGACCCCACCCTGTGGCCGCAGCGCGAGGCCCTCAAATCCGCCCTGCAGTACCCGGCCCTGGCTGGTCCGGTGTTCGACTCACTGCCCGCGGACAGCTTCACCCACCCCGGTTATGTGGCCATCCGGACGGCCATCGAGGCGGCGGGCGGCACATCGGCGGGCCTGACCGGGGCGCAGTGGATGGAACGGGTTCGCGAGAGCGCCGGAACGCCGGCCGTCAGCGGCCTGGTCAGCGAACTGAGTGTGGAGACCATCAAGGTCGAGGACGACGAGAGACTGCCGCGCTATATCGGCGGTGTGCTGGCGCGGCTGCAGGAGGTCTGGGTGGGCCGGCAGGTCGCCGAGGTCAAGTCGAAGCTGCAGCGGATGTCTCCGGTCGACCAGGGCGATGAGTACCACGCGCTGTTCGGCGATCTGGTGGCGCTGGAGGCCTACCGGCGAAGCTTGCTCGAGCAGGCCAGCGGGGATGACCTGACCGCGTGAACTGGGCTATCGTTAACGAATCGGACGCTTCCGGCGAAAGGTCAGGTATGACTCCCGCAAACACAGCCCGTCGGCACGCCCTGCGGCGTCTCGCCGTGGCCGGCGGGCTGGCCGTCACCGCCGCGGCCGTCCCAATCCTGGTTGCGCTGGGATCCTCCGGTCCGGTCGACACCTCCGCCGAGGGTAAGTGCCTGGCCTGGTTCGGGTCCCGCGACGACGGGATCTGCATGGGCTACTCCAACGGCACCCCGACCTACATCGGCACCCCCGCTTTCGGGGTGTGGGGTCCCGGCTACGGCAACGGCCTGGGTATCACCACCGGCCCGCTACTGCCGGGCCAGACCTTCAACCAGGGCATCAATCCTTAATCGACGCTGCGATCGGGTTCGATCACTGTCGTCTGGGCGTCGATCTCGGTCAGCCTCACCATGGGCGGGTCGGGGGAGACCCGGTCGGCGATCTTGCGCCGCCCCGCGTCGATCATCGACTTGGTGGCGGGGTGGCCGGTGACGGCGCGATACGTGCTGACGATTTGCTCGTAGCGTTCCCGGCCGGCTTTCGTGCCCAGCACATAGCCAGTCGCCAGTACCGCCACAATCCCGATCATCGCGCTCCCTCCATCACACTCCATCCTGCCTGACGCGTGCGTCGGCGTCCGGTCCGGCCGCCTTTGGCGCCGACGGCCGTTGGTACGCTAAAGTCTGTTTCCGGCCCGCGAGTGCGGCCGCGGTCCCCTGTAGCTCAATTGGCAGAGCTTCCGACTGTTAATCGGACGGTTGATGGTTCGAGTCCATCCGGGGGAGCCAGGTTCCCCGTCGGCCGCGGTGGGTAGGCTTAACCTGAGGTTCACCTGCGACCTACGGAGATATGCCCTGATGAAGCCACCGCTGAGAGTGTCCGGCGTGCTGGTCGGAGTCCTTTTCGGCGCGCTTTCCGTGCTGCCCGCTCAGGCGGCTCCGCTGATGCCCGCGTCCCCTGGTCAGAACTGCGCGGCCGGCTATCTGGCCGATCCGAATTCGGGCAACTGCTGGGAGCGGGCCGGCAGTGGTGGGGCGCCCACTATCGGCGGCGGCCCGTGTATGCCCGGCCGGATCGGCACCTGCATCGGCTATCTGGCCAACAACCCGATGAGCCCGGGCGACACCCTGCCCGGGGCGTCCAGCTGGCCCTGATTCATCCCGCCCCCATCGTCGGGATCCGGTGCCGTCTGAGATTCTCTGACCCGTGATCAGAACCGTCGGCCGCTTGGGCCCGTTGCGGGTCACCGCCGTTGTGCTGTGGCAGCTGCGATTCACCTTCCTGGCGATCGCCATCGCGATCGGTCTGCTGATTCCGGCTCCGGATGCCGCGCAAAGCGAGTACGCGGCGGCGGTGCTGTCGGTCCTGGGTATCGGCGCGTCGGTGTTCATCGGCTTCCGCAACACCACCGCCTACAACCGGTGGTGGGAGGCCCGCACCCTGTGGGGCAGCATCATCATCAACGCCCGGACCCTGCACAACGGGCTGACCTCGGTGGACTCCGGATCGCCCGCGGTGGCGCAGATCCTGGACCGGATGCGTCGGCGCCAGGTCCGGTACAGCTGGCAGTTGGCGGCGGAATTGCGGCGCATCCCGCCGGTCGCCGGGGTGACTGATCTGACTCCAGAGGATCCTGCGGGCGCCGATTCGGTGGATCTGCTCAATATGCAGGCCGCTGATATCTCGGCACTGGCCGCCGGCGGCCATATCGACCCGCAGGCCAGGGTCCTGCTGATGACGGCCAACACCGGTGCCGCGACCGCCCAGAGCGGCCTGGAGCGGATCCGCAACGAGCCGCTGCCGGTGCACTACGACATCTTCATCCGCGGGCTGGCATGGTTCTTCGGGATGATGGCGTTCAGTCGGCTGGACGGCGCCACCCACCACCCCGCCAGCGTCGTGATCGGGATCCTGCTGATGTCGGTGTTCATCGTCGCCGAACGGCTCGGGCACTTCATTGAGCAGCCGATGAACAACAACGTGTTCGACATCGCGATGAACCGGATCTGCGCGACGATCACCGGCAACCTGCTCGGCGCCGGGCATCCGCTGGCCCAGCCCCGGGAAAGCGATAAGGCGACGGTCTGGATGTGAGCCGACGCCGTCCCGCGCCCGCCGACTGGCAGAATCGAACGATGACGTCGACCCGGCCGCAGGCGCCGGCGCAGGATTCTGCTGATTCGACGTCGCGGCGTCGGTCTTCGCGTGGGCTGACCCCGGCCGAGATGGCCCAGGCCGCAGTGATGGGAGCGCTCAGCGCCGCGCTGACCATCGTGTCGGTGGTGGTGCCCTTCGCCGGCGGTCTGTCCCTGCTGGTCGCCGTCCCGATGGGCCTGCTGGCCTACCGCTACCGGCTCCGGGTGCTGCTGGCATCGGCGTTCGCCGCCAGCACCGTCGCCTTCCTCATCGCCGGTATCAGCGGGTTCATGGTGGTACTGAACTGCGCCTACGTCGGCGGGGTGACCGGGATCATCAAACGCCGGGGCCGGGGCACACCCACAGTGATCGTGGTGTCGATCATCGCCGGCTTCCTCAACGGCGTCTGGATCGTCGGCGCGCTGATGGTGCTGGTGCGGCTGCGGACCCTGGTCTTCGAGGCGATGACCGCCAACGTCGACGGCTTGGTCACCGCGATGTCGAAGTTCGAGCCGTTCCGTCAGGCGGCCCAGGACGCCCGGGCGGTGTTCGGCACGGCGCTGCAGTACTGGCCGGTGCTGATCATGGGATATTCGATTTTCACCATCATGGTGGTGTCGGTCGTGGGCTGGTGGGCGCTATCACGGGTGCTGGAACGGCTGCGCGGCATCCCGGATGTCCACAAGCTGGAGACGCCGACCGAGAGCGGACCGGTCGGTCCGGTGCCGGTCCGGCTGCGGGATGCGCGGTTCCGCTATCCCGGGGCTGAGCACGATGCACTGCGGCCGCTGAGTCTCACCGTCGAGCCCGGTGAGCATGTCGCCATCACCGGCGCCAACGGTTCCGGCAAGACCACCCTGATGCTGCTGCTGTGCGGACGACAGCCGACCTCGGGAACCATCGAACGCCCGGGCGCGGTTGGCCTGGGGCATCTCGGCGGCACCGCCGTCGTCATGCAGCATCCGGAGAGCCAGGTACTCGGGACCCGGGTCGCCGACGATGTTGTGTGGGGGCTGCCGCCGGGCACCCGCACCGATGTCGGCAGGCTGCTCGGCGAGGTCGGACTGGCCGGGATGGAGGATCGCGAAACCGGGGGGCTCTCCGGCGGCGAACTGCAGCGGCTTGCGGTGGCCTCGGCGCTGGCCCGCCAGCCCGCGATGCTGATCGCCGACGAGGTCACCACCATGGTCGACCAGCGGGGCCGCGAGGCGCTGCTCGGTGTGCTGTCCGGTCTGACCGAGCGGCACCGGATGGCGCTGGTGCACATCACGCACTACAACAACGAGGCCGAAAGTGCCGACCGCGCCGTCAATCTCAGCGAGTCGCTGGACAACATGGTGATGGTCCCCCATGCCGCCGCACCGGCTTCGACGGTGCACCCGGCCGCGCCACGCAGCAGCGCACCGGTGCTGGAGTTGACCGGAGTTTGCCACGAGTACGCCAGCGGAACCCCGTGGGCCAAGACCGCGCTGCACGATGTCACCTTCACCGTCAACGAGGGCGAAGGCGTCCTGATCCACGGCGGTAACGGTTCCGGCAAGTCCACCCTGGCCTGGATCATGGCCGGACTGACCACACCCACCACCGGCTCCTGTCTGGTGGGGGGCCGGCCCGCCCACGAGCGGGTGGGGGACGTGGCGATCGCATTCCAGGCCGCCCGGCTGCAGCTGTTACGCAGCCGCGTCGATCTCGAAGTCGCCTCCGCGGCGGGCTTCTCCTCGCATGACACCGGCCGGGTGGCGGCTGCGCTGGCCACCGTCGGGTTGGACGCTTCGCTCATCGGCCGCCGGATCGATCAGCTCAGCGGCGGTCAGATGCGCCGGGTGGTCATCGCCGGGCTGCTCGCCCGTTGGCCGCAGGCGCTGATCCTGGACGAGCCGCTGGCCGGACTGGACGCCGCCAGCCAGCGCGGCCTGCTGCGGCTGCTGACCGACCTGCGGATCAACACCGGGCTGACGGTCATCGTCATCTCGCATGACTTCGCCGGTATGGAGGAGTTGTGTCCGCGAACCCTGCATCTGGACCGCGGGGTGCTGGCGCCGGCGCCGGCCGCCGCCGGGGAGATGTCATGAGCTCGGGCCGCCAGCGGCGGCCGGTGGTGCTGCTGCGCCCGGTCCCCGGAACGTCGGTCATCCACGAATTGTGGGCCGGTACCAAACTGATTTCGGTCTTCGTGATTTCGCTGCTGCTGGCGTTCTACCCCGGTTGGGTTGCGATCGGTCTGATGGCATCGCTTGTCGTCGTGGTGATCCGACTCGCTCACATCCCGCGTGGTGTGCTGCCGTCGATACCGCGGTGGCTGTGGATCCTGCTGCTGTTCGGTGCGGCCACCGCCACCCTGGGTGGGGGCGAGCCGGTGCTGCATCTGTGGTCGCTGGACATCGAGGTCGGCGGGCTGTTGAAATTTCTCCGGTTCACCGCGCTGTCGATCGTGCTGCTGGCACTGGGGGCGCTGGTGTCGTGGACCACCAACGTCGCCGACGTGGCGCCCGCCGTCGCGACCCTGGGCCGTCCGCTTCGGCCGTTTCGGATCCCGGTCGATGACTGGGCCGTCGCTCTGGGATTGTCCTTGCGCGCCTTCCCGATGCTTCTCGACGAGTTCCGGTTGCTCTACGCCTCCCGCCGGTTGCGTCCGCGGGCGGTGCTGCCCGACGGCCGGAAGCGCCGCCGGCGGTGGGCGATCGAGTTGGTCGACATGCTGGCCGCCGGAATCACGGTCGCACTGCGGCGGGCCGACGAGATGGGCGACGCCATCACCGCCCGAGGCGGTACCGGTCAGATCTCGGCGGCCCCGTCGCGGCCGAAGAAGGCCGACTGGGTCGCGCTGAGCATCCTCGCAGTGCTCGCCGCGGTGGCGATCGTGGTGGAGGTCCGCGGGCTGGGCTGACGCCGGCACACGCTCGCGGGCCCCTTAGCGTTGCGCGGCCGTGTTGGCGGCCTGCTGGGCCGCCGCCAGGGTCTCGGCCACCGGCCGCCTGCCCAGGAACATCTCGTCGAAGAACGGTGTGATCGCCTGGTACCCGGCGGCGAAACCCGCACCGCCGGGTGCGGCGATGCGCGGGCCGTCCAGGACCGAGAAGAACGGCGCGACGTCCACGCCCTTGGCCTCCCAGTAGTCGAAGTACCCCTGCTGGGCCGAGTGTGAGGCCGGGATGGCCGCCCCGCGCCGGCCCAGGTAGGCGTTGCCGGTACCGCCCAGCCAGGCCAGCACCCTGCGCACCGCCTCGGGGTGGCGGGTGGCCGGATTGCCCGCGGCCACAATGCCGTTGGTGACGCTGACCCGACCGGCCGGACCGGTCGGCAGCATCGTCACACCCCAGTCGAACCGGGCCTGCTCGAAGACCTGGGCCAGGTTGTAGGTACCGGACTGCAGCACCGCCATGCGCCCGGACAGGAACTGGTTACGGGAGAAGTCCCCGTTGTCATTGGTATCGGATGCCGGCGGGGCGACATGGTCGGTGTTGATCAGGTCGATCACGTAGCCCAGCGCGGCGGCGGCCTGCGGGTTGTCGAAGGCGAACCGGTCGCCGTCGCTGAACACCCCACCGGCGGACCCGATGTAGTTGAGGTTGATGCCCTGCAGGTCGTTGGCCGCGTTATAGCCCCACTGGCGGACCCGGCGCGGGTCGAAACCCGTTGTCCCGGCGCGCCGTCCGGCACTATCGACGGTGAGCCGGGCCAGCAGCGGGCGCAGGGTGTCCCTGGCGGGATCGGGATCCCAGCGAGCGGCGCCGAGCTCCGACGGCGCGATACCCGCCTCTGCCAGCAGGTCGGCGTTGTAGTACAGCGCGATCCCGGCGTCGGTCAGCTGCGGCACACCCCACAGCACGCCGCCGCGGGTGAACTGTTCGACCACCGAGGAATCCCAGTCCGGTGACGGCGTGATGGGCATCAGGCGGCCGTTGTCGGCGTATTCGGCGAAGTGGGAGTTGTTGATCCAGAAGATGTCATCGGCGCCGCCGCCGGCCACATCGGTGCGCAACGTGTCGAAATAGCTGGCGTAGGAGACCAGTGTGGTGCGGACCTCGATACCGGGGTTCTCCCGGCTGAACTGGTCGAAGGACTCGCGGTAGGCGCCGGCCACCTGCTCGTCCCACAGCCGCACCGTGACGACGGCCGCGCCATCCGGGTCAGCGGTACGGCCGAGGAGCAGGACCGCACCGGCGAGGGCCACGGCCACCGTGAGCAGCGCTGCCAGGGCCAGGGTGGAGAACCGGGGTCGGGTCATTGCAGCCCCCTCACTTCAGCCCGGTGACGACGATCGAGCGCACGATATGGCGCTGGAAGATCACGAAGAGCAGGACCAACGGCACGATCGCCACCGTCGTGGCCGCCATCACCAGCGTCCACTGTGCGTTGTATTGCGACTGCAGGCCCGCGGTGGCCACCGTCAGCACCCGCCAGCGGGGCCCGCTGGTGATCACCAGCGGCCACATGAAGCTGTTCCATTGCGAGACAACGGTGATCAGCGTCAGCGTCGCCAGGATCGGCTTGCTGGCCGGCAGCACCACATGCACGATCACGTCCAGGGTGTTGGCACCGTCGAGGCGGGCGGCGTTGAGCAGATCGGCGGGGATGGCCCGGAAGTACTCGCGCAGCAGGAAGATCGCGTAGGGCGAGCCGAACATCAACGGCAGCACCAGCGCCCAGAAGGTGTTGCGCAGACCCATTTCGGCCATCATCAGATACAACGGAACCACCGTGACCGTCGCCGGAACCATCAATGTCGCCACGTACATCCAGAACAGGGTGTCGCGGCCGGGGAAGTCCAGCCGGGCGAAGGCGTAGGCGGCCAGAACCGAGAACACCAGCTGGCCCAGGGTGATGATCGCGGTCATCAGAGCGGTGACCAGGATCGCCCGGCCGAAGCCGGCGCCGCCCAGTGCGGTGTAGTTGTCCAGCGTTGGCGGGCTCGGCATGGACAGCGGTGTGCCGGTGGCGAACTGCCCGGCGGAGGTGACCGATGTCAGCAGCCCGAGGGCGAACGGAGCCACGGTCAGCGCGGCGGCAGCCACCAGCCCGGCGTAGATCGCGGCCGCTCTGCTGGTCATATGGGGTGAGGTTAGCTGGAAGCTATCCTTCCAGCCATGAAAACATCCGCGTGGCCGGTCGCCGCCGCCGTCGTGATCACGGCCGGATTGCTGCAGCCGGCCCAGGCACAGGCCGCGTCGCCCAGTGCCACGGCCCGAGGTGTCGCCCTGGCGGCGAACGTCCTGACCTTCGAGGGCGGCCTGGTGGGAATCCAGCCGTTCGTCTACTTCACCCCGCGTCAGTTCCGCGGCGATCTGTGCACCTCGCCGAATACCTGCACCCCGGTCTACTATCCGGCGATCCCGTTCGGGCAGTCGTTCAACGACACGGGTGCGGACCGTCTTCAGGATGCCGTCGACGGACTGGCCGGCGACCCCACCCAGATCACCCTGTTCGGGCACAGCCAGGGCGGCCAGGTCATCTACACGGCGCTGCGCAATTGGGCAGCGGACCCGTCCAGCGCCCCTGACCCGGCCAAAGTCTCCTGGGTCTCGATCGGCAATCCGGAGAACGCAGTCGGCGGTCGCGCCCCCAATCCGGTGCCGGCCGACTCGCCCTACACCGGTATCGAGGTGATCCGGCAGTACGACGGATGGGCCGATGCGCCCACTGACAAGACGAATCTGCTGGCGGTGCTCAACGCGGCGGTCGGCCAGTCGACCACCCACGTGTTCGGGTACTTCGACGTCGACCTCGACGACCCCGACAACATCCGCTACACCCCGGATGACGCCGAGGGAAATCCGGGAAAGATCACCTACGTTTTCGTTCCCAGCCCGATGCTTCCACTGGTCGAGATGACCGGACTGCTGGCTCCGTTGCTCAACCCGATCCTGGACCCGATCCTGCGCCCGATCGTCGAGTCGGCCTACCAGCGGCCGTTCGACGTTCCGGCACCGGTGGCGTCAGCAGCGTCGCCGGCCCCGGTGCCGTTGGTGGCGGCCTCGCAACCGGTGCCCGTCGCCGCAGATCCACCGTCAGTAGGTGTCGTAGGTGACCCTGTTACGGAAATAAAGATGCTGGACGACGGTGGCGCCGACCAGGACCAGAAACAGCACCAGGGCCATCACCGCCGCTCGTCCGATCGCGGCCGCCCCGAACGCCTCGGCGTAGATCCGGTGAGCGACAAGGTCGGTGCGTCCCGCCGGGCCGCCGCCGGTCAGCGCGTAGACGGTGTCAAACACCTGCGCCGCGCTGACCACACCGGTGACTGAGACGAAGAAGAACGTGGGCCGCAGCATCGGCACCGTGATCCGCCAGAACCGCTGCCAGGAGGTGGCCCCGTCGATGCGGGCGGCGGCATGCACCTGCGGGGGGATCGCCAGAATGCCGGCCAGGAAGAACAGCGCCACATAGCCGACGTTGGTCCAGACCGTCACCGCCGACACCACCGGCAGGGCCAGACCCGGGTCGGTCAGCCACTCGATGCGGCGGCCCAGCACCGTGCTGATCACCCCGTTGGTCGGGGCCAGGATCCAGCGCCACAGCACCGCCACCGCCAACGGCGAGCAGATCCACGGGATGACGTACAACGCGCGGAACACGCCGGTACCGGGCAGCCCCCGGGCCAGCATCGCCGCCGCCCCCAGGCCCAGCAACACCTGGGCCGGGACCACGATCGCGATGAACGCACAGGTGACCAACAAGGAGTTCCCGAATCCCGGATCGGTGAGCACCGAACGCCAATTGTCCAGCCCCACATAGCGGATCGGACCCAGTAGATCCCAACGGTGCAGGCTCAACCACACCACCACCAGCATCGGCAGCAGCAGAAAGCACACCACCCCGAACAGACTCGGCGCCAGCAGCCCGTACCCCAACAGGGTCGAACGCACACGCCGCGGGTTCACGGCAGTAATTAAAGCTCCCGGTTACGGTGGTGCGGTGAGTTCCCATCCAACCGGTGTCGACGAGGACTTCCTCGCCCTCCCGCGCTACCGCCTTGCCGACGCCGCGCTGTCGGCGGCGATGGCCGGCGGCGCCAGCTACGCAGACCTGCGCGTGCATGCCATCACCACCGAGATCGTGCAACTGCGCGACGGGGAACTGGAGTCCGCGGTGCTCGACCGCGATATCGGACTGGCGGTACGGGTGCTCGTCGACGGCACCTGGGGCTTCGCCTCCCATGCCGGTCTGACCCCGGATATCGCGGCGGAGTCCGCACGGCACGCCGTCGGGGTGGCGGTGACACTGGCGGCGCTCAATGCCGATCGCGTCGAACTGGCCGATGAACCCGTCTACCGCGACGCCACCTGGGTCTCGGACTACCTGATCGACCCGTTCACCATCCCCACCGCCGAGAAGGTCGCGCTGTTGGGCGAATACTCGGGCCGGTTGCTCGCCTCCGACGGGGTCGATCACGTCTCGGCGATGGTCAACACGGTCAAGGAGCAGATGTATTACGCCGACAGCTTCGGCTCGTCGATCACCCAGCAGCGGGTCCGGACCATGCCGGCGTTGGAGGCCGTCGCCGTCGACGCCGCCGCCGGCAGCTTCGAGTCGATGCGCACGCTGGCCCCGCCCACCGGTCGGGGCTGGGAGGCCGTCGCCGGTGACGACGTGTGGAGTTGGAGCACCGAATTGGCCGAACTGCCGGTGCTGCTCGCCGAGAAGACCAAGTCGCCCAGCGTCATCGCCGGTCCGACCGACCTGGTGATCGACCCGACGAACCTATGGCTGACCATCCACGAGTCGATCGGGCATGCCACCGAATACGACCGGGCCATCGGATACGAGGCCGCCTACGCCGGAACCTCTTTCGCCACCCCGGACAAACTGAACCGGATGCGTTACGGATCGCCGGTCATGAACGTCACCGCCGACCGGACCGTCGAGCACGGTCTGGCCACCATCGGCTACGACGCCGAAGGGGTGGCCGCCCAGCGGTGGGATCTGGTGCGCGACGGCATGTTCGTCGGCTATCAGCTCGACCGGGTGTTCGCCCGCAAGCTCGGCCTGGATCGCTCCAACGGATGCTCCTACGCCGACTCGGCCCACCACGTACCGATTCAACGGATGCCCAACGTGTCGCTGCAGCCCGGCACCGACAACCTGAGCACGGTTGATCTGATCAATCGGGTGCAGGACGGCATCTACGTCGTCGGGGACAAGAGTTGGTCAATCGACATGCAGCGCTACAACTTCCAGTTCACCGGGCAGCGGTTCTTCCGGATCCGCAACGGCCGTCTCGACGGGCAGGTCCGCGATGTCGCCTACCAGGCCGTCACCACCGACTTCTGGAACTCGATGGAGGCCGTCGGCGGACCGTCGACCTGGCGGCTCGGGGGGGCGTTCAACTGTGGCAAGGCCCAGCCCGGTCAGGTTGCGGCGGTGAGCCACGGATGCCCATCGGCATTGTTCCGCGGGGTCAACGTCCTGAACACCCGCGAAGAATCGGGCCGCTCATGATCCCCGCCCAGGACATCGTCGACCTCGTCCTGCAGGCCGCTGCGGAGTCGGGCGGCTGCGACGAGACCCTCGTGATCGTCACCGACCGCGCCGAGGCGTCGCTGCGGTGGGCCGGTAACTCGATGACCACCAACGGGGTGTCCACCTCGCGCTCGACGGCGGTCATCTCCATTGTCCGCAAGGGTGATACCGCGCATGTCGGCGCGGTGCGCTCCAGTGTGGTCTCCGCCGACGATGTCGGTGATCTGGTGGCCGCCGCCGAGCGGGCCGCACATTCGGCACCCGAGGCTCGCGACGCCGCGCCCCTGCTCACCGGATCCGGGTCGCCCGCCGACTGGGGTGACCCGGTGCCGGGCACCGGGGCCGGGGTGTTCGCCGAAGTGGCTCGTTCGCTCTCGGCCGGGTTCGGCCGCAGCGACCGCCTCTACGGTTTCGCCCACCATGTGGTGGAGACGACGTTCCTGGCCACCTCGACCGGGCTGCGCCGGCGCTTCACCCAGCCCACCGGGTCGGTGGAGATCAACGCCAAACGGGGCGACGCCAGTGCCTGGGTCGGTATCAGCACGCCGTGGTTCGCCGATGTCCCGGTCGAGGCCATGCTGGCGGAGTTGTCCATGCGGCTGGACTGGTCCAAGCGCACCGTGGAACTGCCGGCCGGCCGCTACGAGACGCTGATGCCACCCACGACGGTCGCCGACATGATGATCTACCTGGGCTGGTCGATGGACGGCCGCGGCGCCCAGGAGGGCCGCACCGCGCTGTCGGCCCCCGGTGGCGGGACGCGGGTGGGGGAGAAGCTCACCGATCTTCCGCTGACCGTGTACTCCGACCCGTTCGCGCCCGGGCTGGAGTGCTCCCCGTTCGTGCACACGGCCACCGGATCGGAACGGATCTCGGTGTTCGACAACGGTCTGCACATCAGTCCGGTCGACTGGATCCGCGACGGCACCATCAACGCACTGACCTACCCCCGGGCGGCAGCCGCCGAGTTCGGTACCACCCCGACGGTGCCCGCCGACAACCTGCTGATGACCGGCGGCACAACGGATCTGGCCGATATGATCGCGGCCACCGAACGCGGGCTGCTGCTGACCACGCTGTGGTACATCCGCACCGTCGACCCCACCACGCTGTTGCTGACCGGGCTCACCCGCGACGGCGTGTATCTGATCGAGGACGGCGAGATTACCGCGGCAGTCAACAACTTCCGCTTCAACGAGAGTCCGTTGGACCTGCTGCGGCGGGTCACCGAGGCCGGGGTGCCCGAGACCACGCTGCCCCGGGAGTGGAGTGACTGGGCCACCCGGGCGGTCATGCCGACCCTGCGGATCCCCGACTTCCACATGTCCTCGGTCAGTCAAGCGCAGTAAGGTGACTGCAAGGCATCAAAATTGGTGATGCTATGCTGTCAGCTATGCGCACCACGGTGACCTTGGACGATGACACCCTGGCGGTGATTCATCGGCGGATGCGTGACGAGGGAGTGTCCTTCAAGACCGCGTTGAACGACGCGATCCGCGACGGTGCCCGGGGACGTCCGGAGCCCGCGCCGTTCAGCACCCGCACGGCAGATCTCGGCGTTCCGTCTGTCAATCTCGACCGCGCCCTGCAGATAGCCGCGGAACTGGAAGACGACGAACTCATCCGCCGCAAACGCCGCGGCGCATGAAGATCGTCGATGCCAATGTGCTTCTCTACGCGGTCAATTCGGCCAGTGAGCACCACACTTCCAGTCGGCGATGGCTCGACTCGGCCCTGTCCGGCGGCGATACCGTCGGGCTGGACTGGGTGCCGTTGCTCGCTTTCGTCCGCTTGACGACAAAGGTCGGCCTGTTCCCTTCGCCACTGCACACGTCCGCGGCGATCCAGCAGGTCGCCGAGTGGATCGGCGCGCCGGGGTCAGTGCTGATCGGTCCGACGGCGCGCCACGTCGATGTGCTCGGCGGGTTGTTGGCTCGCGTGGGTACCGGCGGCAATCTGGTCAATGACGGTCACCTGGCGGCTCTGGCGATCGAGCATCGCGGGACAGTCGTCAGCTATGACAGTGACTTCGGCAGGTTCGAGGGCGTCACCTGGGCGACGCCGGACGCCCTTCTTGTCTGACGTGTGCGCGTTCCGGTTCCGGAGTCCACGTCCGGGAAGAACCGGGTCCATCTCGACATCGCGGTCAACGACTTGGAGCACGCCGCCGAGTGGCGCGTGGAATTGGTGGCGACCCGAGTCGACGGTCCCTGCGGTGACTCACTCGGGGACTTCATCGTGCTGTGCGATTCCGAGGGGGAACGAGTTCTGCGTCGTCACCGGCTGATCGGTGCGCGATTCGGCCGCTAGGCTCTGTGGTGCGCCCCGGCATGGGGTGGGGGGCGGTAGCTCAGTTGGTTAGAGCCGCGGACTCATAATCCGCTGGTCGTCGGTTCAAGTCCGACCCGCCCTACT